>TARA_R110000850_G_scaffold229171_1_pt1 | contig 36729 bp, 35 predicted proteins | sample TARA_R110000850 | Tara Oceans TARA_R110000850 (sample SAMEA4397586) | marine metagenome | biome: Polar Biome; feature: [SRF] surface water layer (ENVO:00010504); material: water (ENVO:00002006), including particulate matter (ENVO:01000060) such as... | depth 5 m
TCAGAAACCCGGCAAGCGCTCAGCAAAGCGTCTGATTCTCTTTGTCTTCATTTTCGGCGCTGCAGCGCTCGTTGTGGCCCAGTCCGCCCCGCAGATCCGCCATTTCTTCGATCCCGTTCGCACGGTTGCAGGTGACCAGCTGGGCGGTAGTGACACTGTCAGCCTCTGGGCACGGGTCACCGGCCAGGTCGCGCGTGAGCGCCGTATCAAGGATCTTGAATCCGAAGTGCGCGAACTGTCACGTTACAAGGCGGCCGCCATTTCCATGGCAGAGCGTCTCGAAGCGTATGAGAACATCCTGAACCTGATGGGCGAGCCGCCGGTTCGCGGTGTCACGGCGCGGGTCACCGCCGAAAGCGACGGTCCATTTGCGCAGACGCTTCTGGCAAATGCGGGCCGAGCACATGGTGTTGAGCCGGGCGCAATTGCCGTCAATGAAGGCGGCCTTGTCGGCCGCGTGATTCAGCTGGGTGAACACTCGTCCCGCATCCTGCTGATCACGGATTTCAACAGCCGCGTACCCGTCATGGGCGAGGTGAGCGGTGTGCGGGCCATCCTGTTTGGCGGACGTGACGGGCTCGGCGGCCTGACTGACCTGCCTGAGCGTAGTGGCTTCATCGAAGGCGAGCGCATTCTGACGTCGGCAGATGGCGGCGCATTCCCGCGCGGCCTTGTTGTAGGCGAAGCCCGTCTTCTGAGCGGCGAGTGGCGTGTCAAATATGGCATGGCGAAACGGTCGGGCGGATATGTCCAGATGGTGCCGCCGCCCATGATCGAGGCGCCGGAACCGGTCGCAACCCTTCCACAGGCAGACGAGACGGATGCGCCGGCGCAGGCCAGCGCGGCACAGGGGGTGCGCCAGTAATGGCCAAACGCACCTCCGGTCGCCAGCGCAAGAGCCTCTGGTCGCAATCGGGCCCGACACCCCGCCTCCTGTTTGGCGCTTTTGCGATTGCTGCGGTCGGGTTGCTCGGATTGACGCCAAAAACCCTGTTTGGCCTGTCCATCGCCTGGCCTTATGCGGCCCTCTGGGGCGCCGTCGGCTGGGGCCGTGTCGGCCTCTCGCTCCGCCCGATGCTTCTCCTGATCGTGTTCGGCCTGATCCAGGACATCAGTTTCAATGCACCCTTCGGCTGTTTCGTTATCGTCAACCTGGTCGTCTATGGATTCAGCGCCTGGATCGCCAGCATATTCGACGTGATGAACGAGCCGCTGGTAGCGGTCATTGCACCCGTACTGCAGTTCATATCGGGCTTCGTCGTGCTCTGGCTGCTCGCGAGCGCACTTGAGGAACATGCCGTGCGGGCCACGCCACTCCTTGCAGCCTTGCTGACCACTGGCGTGATCTACGCCATGTGCCACAAGCTTTTCGACCTGGGCCGCACGCCGGGGCAACCCGTGGGGCAGGCAACATGAGCCAGAAGCCCAGTATCGAGGATGATTTCAGCCGCCGCATGATCCTTGCGGCCGGGGCAGGCGGTGTCGTCTGGGCTGGCCTGGTCGCGCGCCTGTTCCAGTTGCAGGTTCTGGAAAGCGAGAAATACCAGGCGGCCGCTGAAGACAACCATATCAAGCTTGCCCTGGCGCCGCCCCAGCGCGGGCGCATCCTCGACCGTTTCGGCAAGCCGCTGGCCTCGCATCGTCGTGCCGGACGGGTATCGATCGTGCCGGAGCAGACCCGGGATCCGGCTGGCACGCTTGCAAAGATCGCTGCGCTCATCGAGCTGCCTGACGAACGTGTCGAAAAACTGATCAAGGAGATCGCCACCAGCCGGCGGCGCAATGCCGGCTTCGTGCCGGTCATCGTCGCCAATGAGCTGACATATGAAGACTTTGCCAGCATGAACGTTCATGCGGCGGAAATCCCCGGCGTGCAGGTCGAGATGGCGCTGACCCGCTCCTACCCGCGCGGCCGCGACCTTGCTCACGTGCTCGGCTACGTCGCGCGCGCCAGCCAGGACGATCTCGACCGCCTTTCTGTCGGCATGGTCGACGACGAGGCCAAGCGGCTCGAAAAGCTGTTCCGCCATCCTGACATGCGCACGGGACGTCAGGGCATGGAGCGCTTTGCCGAGGAATGGCTGCGCGGCAAACCCGGCTTCCGCAAGCAGGTCACCAATGCCCATGGCCGCGTGATCGAGGAAATTCCGGACGAGAAGTTCGCGCCCGTGGCAGGCAAGGATCTCTACATCACGATCGATTCCGAGCTCCAGCGCGCTGCCATTGAGCGCTTCGGCGAGGAAAGTGGCGCTGCGGTCGTACTCGACGTGGAAACCGGTGATGTTCTGGCCATGGTCTCGACGCCCGCGTTCGACCCGAACGATTTCGTGAACGGTATTTCAGGGTCAGCCTATGCCGAGCTGCGCGATAATTCGCGCTCGCCCCTGTATCCGCGCGCCCATGGCGGCGTCTACCCGCCTGGCTCGACGTTCAAGATGGTGGTCGCAACGGCTGCGCTGGAATCTGGCGCCGTCAAGCCGACCGACCGCGTGCATTGCAACCGGTACTACCATTTCGGCAACCGCACCTGGCACTGCTGGAAGAAGGGCGGCCACGGCACGGTTGACATGCACAGCGCCATCAAGGGCTCGTGCGACGTCTATTTCTACGAGATCGCCCGGCGAACCGGCGTTGACGCGATCGCCGCGACGGCGCGCAAGTTCGGCTTCGGTGAAGCCTGGACGCTCGGCATGACAGGTGCGCGCGGTGGCCTCGTGCCGGATCCTGAATGGAAACAGAAGGCGCTTGGCGAAAAATGGTATGAAGGCGAGACGCTGAACTTCGGTATCGGTCAGGGGCAGCTCGGCGTGACACCGCTTCAACTCGCGCTGATGACCGCCCGCATCGCCAGCGAAGGGCACAGTCTGAAGCCCAAGCTTGTCGGCCTTGGGCCGAAATCCGAGCAGGATGGCATCCTCGATGCGCCGCTTGACGGCGATATCATGCGCCGCATGAAGGCTGGCATGTATGGCGTTACGTCCGAAGGCGGTGGTACCGCCTACCGTTCGGGTGATCTCGGCCTTGGCGGGCCGCGGCTTGCCGGCAAGACGGGCACGGCGCAGGTGCGCCGCATTACCCAGGCTGAACGCGACAAGGGGATCCGCACAGGGGACAAGATCGAGCGCGAATTGCGCGATCATGCGCTGTTCGTCGCCTATGCCCCGGCCGATGATCCGAAATATGCGATTGCCGTCGTGGTCGAGCATGGCGAAGGCGGTTCGTCGACAGCGGCGCCGCTCGCGCGCGACATTCTCCATTTCGCCCTCAAGAATGACAGCCGCCGCAAGGCGGCCTACGGGCAGACGGCATCCGTCCAGACACCCGGACAAGGCGAACCATCATGAGCCGCGACGGCTATACCGGTTTCAGCCGCGGCGAGGCGCGCACGCGCACGGCCCGCACGCTCTCATTCGAGAATGTCGGACCGCTCGGCAAGCTGGCAAAACTGCCCTGGGGTTTTGTTCTCCTCATCACAGCCATGGCTTTGACCGGCGTCGCGATGCTGTATTCGTCGACCCACACGAACCCGAGCGAAGGCAATCTCTGGAGTCTCCAATTGTCACGATTCGGGATGAGCTTCGTCGTGATGCTCGGCCTGGCCCTGTTGCCACTGTCGCTATGGCGCACACTGGCGCTCCCGGCCTATGCGTTCACGATCGTCCTGCTCATCCTGGTTGAAGTGATGGGCGTGACCGGCGGCGGCGCGCAACGCTGGCTGCAGATCGGGCCAGTCGCAGTGCAGCCGTCTGAATTCGCCAAGCTGGCCACAACGATGGCGCTTGCCTGGTATTATGATCGTGTCATCACACCGACATCGGGGCGTCTCCTGATCCATATTGGTGCGGTGATCATCATGCTTGTGCCGGCCACGTTGATCTTCAAGCAGCCGGACTTCGGCACCACGCTCGCGCTGGTTGCTTCCGGCGGCGTTGTCATCTTCCTGGCGGGCCTGTCCATGCGGGTCATCTTCGCAGGCATTGTCGCGGGCATCGCGGCCATTCCCGGGGTTTATTTCATACTTGCCGATTACCAGCGCGAGCGGGTCGATACATTTCTGGCCCAATTGACGGGCGATTCAACCAATGCGCTGGGTGAGAGCTATCAGATCGAGCAGGGGCTGATCGCCATTGGCGGCGGCGGGGTCAACGGCAAAGGATGGCTCCAGGGAATCCAGTCACAACAGGATTACGTGCCCGAGCAGCATACTGACTTCATCCTGACCGTGATCGGCGAGGAATTCGGCTTTATCGGTACGGCGACCCTTCTGCTCGGATTTGCCGTCATTCTCGGCTGGGCCTTCTATTCGGCGTTCCAGTCGCAAAGCTGGTTTGGTCGGCTCGCTTCTGCGGGCGCGGCGGCCACGGTTGCATTCTATATCGTGTTCAATGTGGGCATGGTCATTGGCCTGCTTCCGGTGGTCGGCATGCCCTTGCCCCTCATTTCCTATGGCGGCACGGCCATGCTCACGACCATGGCCTGCTTCGGCCTGATCCTGGCAGCACATCTTCACAGGGACGAAAAACTGTCCTCGACGGGGCTCATCTGACCCGGTAGCAAAGCCCTGAATTGATTTTTATGCCGCGAACGCTAGGGTCGCGCGGAATCTTTTACCCCGGGGAGAGGGCATCACATGGCAGGCGTTGGTCGCAAGACAGATACGTGGAGTTCGCGTTTCGGATTCATCATGGCGGCGGTGGGGTCCTCCGTCGGTCTTGGGAATTTCTGGCGGTTTCCCTATACCGCTGGCGAAGAGGGCGGCGGCGCGTTCATCGTAATCTACCTTGCCTGCGTCCTGTTGATCGGCCTGCCACTCCTGATGGCGGAATATGCCATGGGCCGGAAATCCGGCATGTCAGCCATTGAGGGCATCCAGTCGCTTGCCCGCGCCGAGAGCCGGAGCCAGAACTGGGGCATCGCAACATGGATCGGTACGCTGACAGCCTTCTTTATCAGCACGTTCTATGTCGTCATTTCGGCCTGGCTGGTGGCGTTCCTGATCCAGTCATTCAGCGGCTTTTCCGGCATGGATGCAGCAGCGTCCGGCCAGAATTTTGTCGACACGATCGGGCAGGGCGAACATCCGCTGCGATCGAAATGGTATATCCTGTCCCTGCTGGCCTGTTTCATCGCCGCGAATGTCTTCATCGTCGGGCGCGGCGTGAAAGGCGGCATCGAACGGGCATCAACCATCCTCATGCCGGCCTTCTTTGTCATGCTGATCGTCGTCGTGATTTTCTCGATGACCAATGGTGACACGGCGCGGGCGGCATCCTTCATCCTCGAGCCAAAATGGGAAGATGTCGGCTTCAAGACGTTCCTTGCTGCAATCGGCCAGGCCTTCTTCTCGATCGGGGTCGGCGTTGGCCTGATGGTGACCTATGGCGCCTATCTGTCGAAGGATACCAACATCCCGCGTTCGTCATTCATCGTCGTGGGGTCTGACACGCTGGTCGCCCTGATTGCCGGCTTTGCCATCTTCCCCATCGTGTTTGCAGCCGGACTTGACCCGGCCGGTGGCCCCAGCCTCTTCTTCGTCTCCATGCCGGTCGCGTTCGGCGCAATTCCGGGCGGGGCGATCTTTGCAACCGTGTTCTTCGCGCTGGCACTGTTTGCTGCCTTCACGTCGTCAATTTCGCTCATGGAGGTCAGCGTATCCTGGCTGGAGGAACGTCAGGGCGTGACGCGTTTCGGCGCGTCGCTCGGCATCGGCTTCTCGATGTTCATGATCGGCGCAGCCTATGTCTTCTCGCTCGAATATCTCGACTTCATGGACTTCATGACCGAGGGCCTGCTGCTGCCATTGGGCGGCCTGCTGACAGCCACATTCGCGGGCTGGATTCTCAGCCGTGACATGCTGGTCTCGGAACTTGGTGAAGGCAGGATCATGAATCTCTGGCGCTTGCTGATGCGCTGGTTCGTGCCACCCTTTATCGCGGTCATTCTTGTCTTCGGTTTCATGGACAAGATCCAGGACCAGTATCACGTGCCGCTACCCGGTGTGTTGACCATGCTGCTTGGCCCCAACTGGGTCCCGCCTGTCGAATAGGCTATTACCGGCCCCCGGCCATGTGCCGGGGGTCAGGCTCTGATGGCAGGCAGGAACTGGTCGGCCATTTCGTCCGTGGCCTGAATCAGCTTGTCGACAATGCCCGGTTCCATTGACGAGTGTCCGGCATCGGGAATGATATGCAGGTCTGCCCTGGGCCATGCCTTTGAGAGCGCCCACGCAGTCGACAGCGGCGTCACCACGTCATAACGTCCATGGACGATTACGCCGGGCACATTCTGCAGGGTGCGCCCGGCCTCTTCGAGCAGCCATGAATCGTGGGCAAAGAAACCGCGATTGATGAAATAATGGCATTCGATCCGCGCGAAGGCATCGACGAAATCATCCTCATTGAAGCGCGGCGGTGTGGTCACCGGCCCCTTGATCGACAAGGTCTCGCCTTCCCAGCGGGCCCAGGCGCGCGCCGCCTCGATCCGCGCCGTCTTGTCCGCGCCGATCAGGCGCCGATGGAACGCGTTCAGCAGGTCTCCGCGCTCCTCCTCGGGAATGGGGGCGACATAGCGATCGTAGGAATCAGGAAACAGGCGGCTGGCACCTGACTGGTAGAACCAGCTGATCTCGGCCTTCGACACAAGGAACACGCCGCGCAGGATGACGCCCAGCACGCGTTCAGTGTGGGTCACAGCATAGGCCAGTGACAGGGTCGAGCCCCACGAGCCGCCGAAAACCACCCATTGATCAACGCCCACATGCTCGCGCAGTGTTTCCATGTCGTCGACCAGATCCCATGTCGTATTTTCGCGAAGTTCCGAGTGCGGAGTCGAACGGCCACAGCCACGCTGGTCGAACAGGAAGATACGATAGCGGGTCGGATCAAAAAACCGTCGCATTTCAGGGTTCGATCCCCCGCCGGGCCCGCCATGCAACGCGACCACCGGAACGCCGTCAGGATTACCCGATTCTTCCCAGTAGATCTCGTGCAGATCGGAAACGCGCAAGCGGCCGCTACGCCGGGATTCGTGCCTTTGATACAATGTGCGGCGGGTTTGGCGTTTATTCATGCGTTCTTCACTATTTGTCAGCCAGTCTGGGAACTAATACTGGACTTGGCTTATTACCATTCGTAAGAGTTATTACGGGTGGGGACCCGATCAGGTGTTTAGGTGGCCGATTGATGCGTAGCGTAATACTGACTGTATCCCTATGCCTTCTGGGCGGTTGTGCAACGGTATCCATGGTGCCGGGCGAAGCAACTGTCGTCAGCGGCCTCTCGCACAATCAGTCGGTCCTGCGCAAGGTTTCCAGTGAATATAGTGACGCGGTTGTCGATGCCGGCTGGGTTCAGCCCTCCGGCGGCCTCGCGGGCCTTGCCAACACGCTGATCAATGGCCGCGGTGACACGGTGGAAGATTATGCCGCGCGCATCGGCGCCGACAGGAACGCGCCATCGCTGGTTCTTTCGCGCATTACGGCGGACACACAAATTGCGCGTTCCGGCCTGGCCGGCGTCTCGAACGAAGCCATCGCCGTCCTGAAGGATTCAGGCGATGCAACCGCGACCCGTGGAGACGTGATGAGCTTTGAACGCGCGCTTGTACGTGCCCAGATGGCTTATCGCAACTTCCAGAGCGCGCTCAGCACCGTTGCCTCGCGTCCCGACATGGACATGGATACGGCCCCGGTCGATGCCGAGCTTGCTGATTTTGCAGATACGATTGATGCTGCCCGCAAAACGGCCGATCAGCTCGCCGACAAATATGCGTCGCTGAATTCCAAATCGTCCTAGCGCCGCGTCGCGCCTGCCGCGACCAGAACCCAGCCTGCCAGAAATGACACGCCGCCAAGCGGTACGACTGCGCCCAGCCAGCGTGGTGCGCCAACAGCCATCGCATAGAGGCAGCCGGAAAATACCGCCGCGCCAGATATGAATGCCCATCCGCCCCGCCGCACAAGCCCGTTGCCGCCTGACAGGGCAATCGCCAGCGCGGCTGCGGCATGAACCAGCGCATACAATGTCGCCGTGTGCCACCACTCCAGCGTCTGGCCACCAAGGTCCAGTCCGTGGGCGCCAAATGCGCCGAGCGCCACGCCGGCAAAGCCGGTGATGGCAGCGGCAAGCGCGAGCCGGTTCATCGCGCAGCCTCCGGCTTGCGGGGCAGGGCATAGGTCACGACAGCATGGCTTGACGGTTTTTCCGCGCCCTCTATCCGCACATCCACATCCATGACCGCCAGGGCCTGGCCAATCTTCATCACGCGCGCGTCCGCCACAACGACATTGCCGATGCAGGGCCGCAGGAAATTGATGCTCAGATTACTGGTCACCGTCATCGGCTCGTGACCAGTCAGCGTCATCACCGCCATATAGGCAACCGAATCGACCAGGCTCATCTGCGTCGGGCCGGAAATGTATCCGCCGGGCCGTAAATGTGTCTCGTCGGCAACCAGACGCATCTTCGCGCGGCCTTCTTCCATCAGGACCACCTCGTTCCGGTTGCCGCTGTTCGGAAAGGCCGCCGCGAGGAATGTGTTGGCCTCGTCGGCCGTCATGCGTGTTGTCATTCGAACCGGCTCCCTTCGCGTCACCCCTTGCTGGGTCCGCCTGCTTCGTCCACCCTAAGCCTGACTGATCACCCGCCAAGAGGTGACGCCAAGGAAGGATATCCCATGCTCAGCGCCGGTGACGAATACCCGATCCACCAGACACCCGAACCCGTTGCCTTTTCCGGCTCCGACCGCAATTTCTACGACCGCTATTTCTTCAACGGCTACAGCGCTGACGGTTCGACATTCTTTGCGGCGGCCATGGGTGTTTACCCGGCGCTGAACATTATCGACGGCGCCGTTTCCATCCTGCGCAATGGCAAGCAGTCGAGCGTCTATCTCTCGCGCCCGCTGAACATGGAGCGAATGGACACGCATGTCGGTCCGCTCTCGGTCGAGGTTGTCGAGCCGCTGAAGAAGATCCGGCTGCGCCTTGAGGAAACCGAGGGCCTCGCGCTCGACGTGGAATTTGAGGGCAGGGCGTTCCCGATCGAGGAGCCGCGCTTCACGCGCCGCCTCGGTTCGCGCATGATGATGGATCTCACCCGCATGACGCAGAACGGTCGATGGACCGGCAGCCTGCGGGTCGATGACACGCGCGTCGAGATCAAGCCGGCAGATTTCACCGGTACGCGCGACCGCTCATGGGGGATCCGCCCGATTGGCGCGCCCGATCCGCAACCGCTGATCCCTGCGCCGGTGCCGCAATTCTACTGGATCTGGACGCCGACCAATTTCCCGGACCTGTCCATGTTCTACCACGTCAATCATGACGAGCATGGTGTGCCATGGAACACCCGCGCCGTGATTGTTCCGGATGGTGTCGCACAGGGCGAAGGCATCCATCTCTCCGATGCACAGATGAATGTCACCTACGCGCCAGGAACCCGCCGCATGGCCAGCGCCAGCCTCGCCATAACTGATCCGCAGGGCCGCGCCCATGCGGTCTCGTTCGAGCCGATGGGCACCTTCCTGATGAAGGGCATCGGCTACGGGCATGACAAATACCGGCATGGCGCCTTCCGAGGCGACCAGCTTGCTATCGCCCGCGAAGATTTCGAACCATCGAAAATGCCATGGCAGGTTCCGGAGAACCTGCACATCCAGGAAATCGTCCGTGCAAGGCATGAGGGACCGGATGGTCTCCAGTCTGAAGGCATCGGCACGTTCGAGCAGCTTTTCATGGGGCTGCACGCGCCGAGCGGATTCAAGGAACTGCTGGATGGCGCCAGATAGTCGGTGCCCCGCCTCAGGCCATCAGGCCGGGCATCGCCTGCATGGCGAGGGTGATCGCGCGCATGTCGCCTGTCGTCGTGCCTTCCATCCGGTTCATCGCGTAGGACATGGTTGTGTGCGCTTCCATATCGATCAGCGCGATGGATCCGCCATAACCGCCCCAGAACATGGAATGCTCGTTCAGCGCAGGCGACATCGGCCCTGACAGGCCGAAGCCAAGGCCATAGCGCACCGGTATGCCGAGGATCAGGTCGGTGCCCTGGATCTGCTCTTCCAGTGCTTTCCGGCAGCCCGCCTCGCTCATGAAGCGCTTGCCGTTCGCCATCCCGCCATTCGCAAGGATCGTGTGGATCGTTGCAACGGAGCGCGCATTGCCCGTGCCGCCCGCAGCCGGAATTTCGGCGCCCCGCCATGCCCGTGTGCGGGTTTCGCTGACATCGATGCCGGGATTGGAGAATGTGATCTTCTTGATCTCCGTCATGGTCGGATCAGCCGAGATGCTGGCGTCCGCTGGCGGTTTCAGGTCTGCGACGCGCGCATCTTCCGACGCAGGCAGGCCAATATGGAAATCCGCCCCCAGCGGCCCGGCAATCTCTTCGCGGAACAGGGTGCCGACGCTTTTGCCCGCCACCCGGCGGATGACCTCCCCGACAAGGTAACCTTGCGTGATGGCATGATAGCCGGGCGCAGTGCCTGGCTCCCACAAGGGTGCCTGCGCGGCCAGAAGGCTGGTCGCCTTCTCCCAGTCATAGAGATCGTCATTGGTCATGGGCTCGCGCCAGCCCGACAGGCCGGCTGAATGGCTCATCAGGTGACTGACTTTCACGTCTGCCTTTCCGCTCGCGGCAAACTCCGGCCAGTATTTCGCGACAGGCGCATCAAAATCCAGTTCGCCCCGGTCGGCCAGCAACAGGGCGGTCAGCGCCGTCATCGTCTTCGTCGTCGAATAGACGTTGACGATCGTGTCTTTCTCCCAGGGCCGTGTGCCCTCGATATCGGCAAAGCCGCCCCACAGGTCGACGACTGTCTCGCCATCCTTGGTGACGCAGAAAGAGGCCCCGATATCGGCGCCCGTATCCAGGTGCGTCTGGAACTGGCTCCGCACACCATCAAACCTGTCGTCTGCAACACCCTGCACTCTGGCCTGCGTCATCGCCCATCCTCCCGGCTTTTTTTTCTGTTCCAAGCCAGACCCTATGAGCGCCCCGCTGGCCCGGCAACGCCTGACGGTGGGGCAGGTCGGCCGGATCACCGGTCGGTCAGGTTGTCCGGCAGAGGCATGCGATCGGATTCACCAAATATGCTTGGCCGCAGCCATGACGTTATATTCCGGGTCAAGGCAGGGGCACCCTGCACATAGAGGTCACCGGACTTGATCGCATCGCGATAGGTCCGGTCGCCCATCCAGACATCATGCATGGTGCGTATTGTGCAGGTAAAATAGACATCCACGTCCCTGCCGGGATTCTTCAGGCAAAGATCTACATTGTCGTCCCGGACCAGTAACCAGTAATCGCTCTGCTCGACAAGATCGGTAAACTTGAACTGGATCACGCTCTCATTGCCGATAAGCTTGGACGGATCGATGCTGCGTTCGAGGTAGAGCATCAGGAAGTCCACGTCGAAATCTTCATCGAGTACGTTGTGCCTGGCCCAGCACAGGCCCCATTCGCCCATCGCCACCAGAACCGGCAAAAGTGCCTTGCAGGCTTCTGTTGGAAAGTATTCGTACCCCTTCTGTCCGGTAATCTTGTGTCGGACAATTATACCCTGTTCTTCAAGAGATTTCAGGCGCCCCGTCAGCAAGGCCGGTGAAATATCCCCCAGTCCACGTTGAATGACATTGAACCGGGTGGCGCCCATGAGGATTTCGCGGACGATCATGATCGTCCATTTCTCTCCGAGAATTTCCGTCGCTTTGGCGATCGGACAGAACTGGCCGTATTTCATGGGGCACTCCTGAGGCGCTGCCAGAGGAGAAAGATCGCCTCTGAAGTGGTTCACTTTACATTCTGAAGTGGTTCGCTTCAACGTCTGAACTATCCTATACGTCGAAACAGACGCATTGATTTCCTGTCGCCGGATTGCCCGGTCACAATTCAAAGAGGAGATTATCAATGCCACTCGTCACGATTGATCTTATCAAGGACGTTTTCTCACCAGCCCAGAAGGCGGACATTATCAGCAAGGTTACCGAAACCATGGTGGCCATCGAGGGTGAAGCTTTGCGCTCTGTCACCTGGGTCCGCATCAATGAAGTGGAACAGGGCGACTGGGGCATTGGCGGCCAGTTGCTGCGGGCCGCCGATGTGCACGCAATGGCCGCTGCAGGCCAGAAGGTCGCCGAGACGGCCTGAGATACTCAAGCGGGAACGCCGCATTGTGCGGTGTTCCCGGTCCTGATCCGATGGAGATGAAGATGCCCTTTGATACGATCCTGCAGGATACCGCCGACACGCTCGGGGCCGATTTTGCCTCCCGGTCAGCTGGCTTCGAATGCCGGGATGCGTTCGTCCATCAAAACTATGCCGCGCTGAAGGCTCGCAAGGTATTTTCGGCGCAGGTGCCGGAAGATCTCGGCGGCGAGGGTGTTTCACACCGTGAGATGTGCGCCTTCCTGCGTCGCCTCGCCCGCGATTGTCCGTCGACTGCCCTTGCGGTGTCGATGCACCAGCACCTTGTTGCTGCCGCGCGCAAGAACCATCAGGACGGCAAGGCCGGGAAAGCCCTGCTGGAAAAGGTTGCAGGCGGGGAACTCGTCCTTGTCAGCACCGGTGCCAATGACTGGCTCGAATCGAATGGCGAGGCGCGCAAGGTCAACGCCGGTTATGTGATCAATGCCGTGAAACCCTTCGCCAGCGGTTCACCGTGCGGCGACATTGCCATCACGTCCTGCGCCTTTGAATGCCCCGCTGACGGCCCGTCTGTCCTGCATTTTCCGGTCTCGCTGAAAGCCGAAGGCGTGGAATTGCTCGGTGACTGGGAAGCGATGGGCATGCGTGCTACCGGCTCGCAGACGATCCGGTTCAATAATGTCTTCGTGCCGGACGAGGCTGTCGGCCTGAAACGTCCACGCGGTCCCTTCCATGGTGCTTTCAGTGTCATTGTTACCGTCGCCATGCCCCTCATCATGTCAGTCTATACCGGCGTGGCAGAATCCGCAGCGGCTCTCGCGCTCGAAAAGGCCAGGGCCCGCGCCAGTGACCCGGTCACGGTCCTGCAGGTCGGCGAGATGGAGAACCTGCTCATCACCGCGCAGATCGCCCTGGAATCCATGATCTCGCTTTGCGACGACCTGGCTTTCACGCCTGGCGAGGCCCTTGCCAGCCAGATCCTTGCCCGTAAGACCATCTGCGCCAATGCCGTGATCGCCGTCACGGAGAAGGCGCTCGAGATCTGCGGTGGCGCCGGCTTCATGCGCAAGGCAGGGATTGAGCGCCTGCTGCGCGATGCCCATGCCAGCCATTTCCACCCGCTGCCCGAAAAGCGCCAGCAAATGTTCACCGGCCGCGTCACTCTCGGCCTTCCGCCAGTGGCTGCCTGACGCGCTCCCAGCTGCCTGCAATGTCAGGCGGTTGGGAGTTTACCCCCAAAGGCCGGGCAGGGGTGGTTCGACCCATCCGTCACGGTACACGAGGCCGCCTTCGACATCCTCGGCCAGCCAGAGCGGCCCGTCGAGGTCGGCTGCGTCGCAAAGCCCCGCCAGCAGCACGGCCGGGGCCATCGAGATGGACCCCGCCACCATGCAGCCCACCATCACGCTCATGCCGCTCGCCTTCGCCGCACGCACCATGGCCAGCGCCTCGGTCAGACCGCCGGTCTTGTCGAGCTTCACATTCACCGCGTCATAGCGCCGGGCGAGGTGCTGGATATCGGCCGATGTATGCGCGCTTTCATCGGCACAGATGGCAACCGGGCCGGGCCTGCGCTCCAGCGCGGCATCGTTGTCAGCGGGGAAGGGCTGTTCGATCAGCACCACGCCGAGGTCAGCGGCGGCCCGCGATATCGCCGGGAACTCTGCAGGCACAAGGCCCTCATTGGCGTCGACAATCAGCCGCGCGTCCGGACGCGCCAGGTGCACCGCCTCGACGCGTTTCAGGTCGTCCGCGCCGCCGAGTTTCAGTTTCAGCAAACGGCCCTGAATGGCCCGCGCAGCCTCCGCCATTGCCTCGGGCACATCCAGGCTGACGGTCACGGCGGTTTCGACAGGCTTCGGTTCGGGCAGGCCGGCCAGTTGCCAGACGGGCGTGCCGCTGAGCTTGGCTTCGAGGTCCCATAGCGCACAATCCAGCGCGCAGCGGGCCGCGCCTGCGGGCATGCGGATCTGCAGTTCGTCGCGGGTCAGGCCTCCCTTAATCGCATCGCGCATGGCCTCGATTGCGGTGGTGACGGTCTCCACCGTCTCCCCATACCGGCCATAGGGCACACATTCACCCCAGCCGGTGCCAGCCCCTTGCCGCACCCGCACCTGCACCGTGTCGGCCTGCGTCTTGGCCCCCCGCGAAATCGCAAAAACGGCCCTCAGCGGTGTGGAAACGGGGGTAATGTCAATCTGCCGGGTGCCCATGCTCTATCCTGATAGGTGAAATTTGTTCCATTCCGGTGCCCATGCCTTAAGCATGTTTTGCTAGGCAAGTCAGGTAGTCAGACTCTGATGGCAGTTACAGTTTCCCCCGAATTCGCACTTGATGAAAGTGACGAACGCTCGGTTCTCCGGCTCACCGGGGACTGGACTGTCGCGCATGTGCAGGATGTCGACCAGGCCCTGCGGGATATCACGCCTCAATTCCCCCTCAGCATCGACGTGTCCAGCCTCGGGCAGCTCGATACGGCCGGCGCTTTCGTGCTCGACCGAACGCTGCGCGCCGCCGGTTCGGCCGAGGACGGCGTGCCGGATATTATCGGGGATCATCCCACCGCGCGGCGCCTCATTGCGCAGGTCCACGCCGTTTCTGCGCCCCTCCCTCCGGCCGCAGTACCAGACCATGGCGTCTACGCTCTTCTGGAGCGCACCGGCGAAGGCTTCATGGACCTTATCTCCGAGACGGTCGCGACACTGGCATTCCTCGGCGAGACCCTCGTTACCTGCGGGCGCCTGCTCCTGCAGCCATGGAAGCTGCGCTGGACCAGTATCGTGTCGGTGATGGAAGAAGCCGGGCTCGATGCCTTGCCCATCATCGCCTTCCTCTCCTTCTTCGTCGGCATGGTCGTCGCCTATATCGGCGCGACAACGCTCAGCGACTTTGATCTTGAAATCTACACGGTCGAACTGATCGGCTATTCGGAACTGCGTGAGTTCGGCGTGGTTCTTACGGGCATTGTCCTGGCTGGCCGGACGAATTCGTCCTTCACGGCCCAGATCGGCACGATGAAGATGCGCCAGGAAATCGATGCGATGACCACGCTGGGGCTCAAGCCCATGGAAGTGATTGTCGCCCCGCGCGTCATCGCCATGGTCCTGATCACGCCCGTGCTCGCTTTCGTTGCGATGCTGGCGGGCATTTCCGGCGGTATCATTGTCGGCTGGCTGTCGCTCGACATCAATCCGGCTGTCTTCATCGATCGCCTGCGCAATTCGGTGCCGATCGACCAGTTCTGGGTCGGCATGTCCAAGGCGCCGGTCTTCGGCCTTGTCTGTGTGCTCATTGCCTGCCGTCAGGGCCTGAGCGTTGGCGGCAGCGTCCAGTCGCTCGGCAGGGCCACCACGACTTCGGTCGTGCAGGCCCTGTTCGCGATCATCGCCATCGATGCCCTGTTTGCGATTTTCTACATGGAACTCGGCATATGACCGCCGAACCGATCATCCGCATTCGCGACCTCAACACTGCCTATGGCAGTCATGTTGTCCACGAGCATCTCGACCTCGACATACGCCGCGGTGAAATCATCGGCATTATCGGGCCGTCGGGCTGTGGTAAATCCGTGTTGCTGCGTGCCATTGTCGGCCTCAAGGAACCGGCTGCAGGCAGCATTGAAGTGTTCGGCAGCCGCCTTGAAACGCTCGATCCCGAGGAGCGCCGCGCGATTGAGCGCCGCTGGGGCGTCATGTTCCAGGATGGCGCCCTGTTCTCGAACCTCACGGTGCGTGAGAATGTCATGGTGCCCATGAAAGAGCACTCGGACATCAGCCCCCGTTTGCGGACCGAACTGGCAGACATGAAGATCCGGCTTGCAGGTCTTGAGCCGGAAGCAGGCGACAAGTTCCCGTCCGACCTGTCAGGCGGCATGCGCAAGCGCGCAGCCCTCGCGCGCGCACTGGCGCTGGACCCGGAACTGCTCTTCCTCGACGAACCGACCGCAGGCCTCGACCCGATAACCGCAGCCGGGTTTGACGAACTGGTGCGCCAGCTGCAGCAGGCGCTGGGGCTCACGGTCTTTCTTGTTACGCATGATGTCGATACGCTGCACGCAACTTGCGACAGGATTGCCGTGCTCGGAGAGAAACACGTTCTGGCCCTTGGAACGATTGATGAGCTGCGAGAGTTCGACCACCCCTGGGTGCAGGAATATTTTGGCGGCCCGCGTGGCCGTGCCGCCACCGGACACTAGAATGGAGACCGGATATGGAAACGCGCGCTAATTATGCCCTCATCGGAGCATTCGTTCTGATTGCGGGTTTCGCCATTGCAGGTTTCGTCATGTGGCTCGGCCAGTCGCAGTTCCGGCAGGATTTCAAGGCCTATGACATCGTGTTCGAAGGGCCGGTTTCGCTCGAGGAAGGCTCTGCCGTGCGCTATATCGGTATCAAGGTGGGGGAAGTGTCGACCGTCCGCATTGACCGTGCGGATCCGTCGAAAGTCCGCGCCCGTATCCGCATTGATCGCGAGACGCCCATCAAGCAGGATTCGACCGCCTCGATCCAGCTTGCGGGCATTACCGGTATCACCTTCATCCAGTTGACCGCCGGCACCGGCAAGTCGCTCGAAGCGCGCGCAGGTGAGCCAGTACCTGTCATCCGGGCCGAGCGGACTCAGCTTGACCAGCTCTTTTCAGGCGGTACGGAAGTGCTCGGCAATGCCAATCGAGCAATCCAGCGCGTCAACCTGATCCTGACGGATGAGAACATTGATGCACTGGCGACATCCCTCAGGAATATCGAGACAATCAGCACCAAGCTTGCCGCCCGGGATGGGCTCGTCGACCAGGCCTCGACCACGCTGGCCGATATGTCGAGCGCGAGCAACCGTTTCGAGGCCGCTTCAGCTTCACTGGAAAAGGTCGGCACGACAGCTGACGCGCGCATTGCGGGTTTTGCCGACCAGATGGACATGCTTGTCGGCGATGTACGAAGCGTTGCACAGTCGGCGCGTGACACGATTTCAACCAGCAACCGCGCCGTATCGGCTGCGGCCGATGCCATTGAAGGCCCCGCGACTGAAGCCATCCAGGATGCTCGCCTCGCCAGCCAGGACCTGCGCGTCCTGATCAACCGGCTTGACCGCATCGCCCGTGAGGTCGAACAGAACCCCCAGGGCTTCGTCGTCGGCGATCCCATTCCTTATGAAGGAGGCCGTCGATGATCCGCCGTTTCGCCCTGATAGTCGCTGCAGCCAGCCTGGCGGCCTGTGTGTCCGTCCTGCCGGAACAGAAGGCGCCGGAAGGCCTTTACCGTTTTGGTCCGATGGAAGCGCTGCACATGATCGATGCGTCGGTCGTGATACGAGAACCGGAAGCCTCCCGCCTGTTTGGCGGGCGGGCGATTGCATCCGAAGATTCCGCCGGTGCCTTGCGCCTGGTAAACGGCGTCGAATGGTCAGACAGTGCAACGCGCATGATGCAGGTCGCCCTGCTTGACACACTCGGTGGAGAGAATGGTGGCGTCGCCGTCGCTTCTGACACAGGCGCGCCAACAGACTATGAACTGGCCTGGCGGATTTCCGATTTCACGCTTTCCGGTACAACGGCGCGATGCCGTATCGAGGCGACTCTCCTGGAAGGGCGTTCCCGCAAGGTGCTTGCCCAGACCAATGTGTCAGCCACCGCAATTGCACTCGATTCAGGGAACGCTGCACGCGCAATGGCCCTGACCGATGCGGGCCGGGCCTGTGTCAGTGATATCGCGGCCTTCGTCGCCGAGAAAGCCAACGCGCCGGAACCGAAATCCTGATATCAGCCAGTGCCGTCAGCACCTGCCAGTCGCTTCGTGCGCACGATGGCCGCGACCAGAACGACTCCGGCCAGCGCTTCGACCGCAAACGGCACGAAGGGTGTCGCGAGGCTGATCACGGCTGCCACCGGCAGGATCGCTGCATTGGCTGCGCTCAGGTAAAACTGGTCACGCACCAGCCATAGGCCTGCCAGATAGACTGTGACGGGAATTGCAATTGAAAGGTGGCCGACCAGGGCAGGCACGTGCGCGTGATGTGTCAGGATTTCGACCATCACCGCAAAACCGGCACCGGTTGCCGCGCCTGCCGCGAATATGAATACATGTCCATAGCCCCAGATAAAGACGCGATTCGGGTCCCGCGACTGCAGATGGTCCTCACGCGAGAAGTAAAGCCACCAGAGCGAAAAGGTGATGACTGCCGCGCTGGCCGCCAGCCGGATCAGCTCTGCGTCCAGATGCCCGCCTGACACGGCCGCATAGATTGCATGCGAAATCGCCAGCAGCATTTCGCCCAGGACGATGATGTTGAGCAGGCCTTAGCGTTCGATCATGTGGTGGCGGTGCCACGGTGTCATGTTGGCCTTTTCAGCCCAGAAAGGCACGGCAATTTCGATCAGGATACCAAGACAGAACAGGGCGATCATCAGGCCGGTCCACTGCCAGAAGACGATGCCGATCAGTATCCAGTAGATCTGTGTCAACCCTATGCCTGACGCATAGCGTCGGCACGTGGCGGCGTGGGTCGTATTGTTTTTGGCCGCTGCCAGCCACAGCCACACCATCGCCAGTCGCATGATGACATAACCTGCCACAACCAGCGTGAGTTCATGCGCCACCATGAATTCCTCGACACCGGCCGCCAGGACCAGCGCGCCGGACAGGAAGACAAATGTGGCCAGCTTGAACTGCGTACTATCGTCGTCATAGGCTGACGCAAACCATGTATAGTTCATCCATGCCCACCAGATGCCGAAAAAGGCGAGCAGGAATGAGAGGATGGCTTCCTGAAGATGGGCTTCGGCAATGCCGTGATGCAGTCCCGTGGCAGCGGCTGCAATCGCGATCACTGATGCGAGATCAACGAACAGTTCCAGCGGAGTCGCTGTCCTGTGCGCCTCGCCCGGGTCGCGTTGCTTCAATGCCCTGATCATGTGTCCCATCCCGTGAACTGGAAGCGGGACAGCTCTAAAGCGCTGCCCGGGGCCGATCAAGTCCAATCGGCCCCGAGAGAGAAGGCCGGGCCTTAGCCCGCTTTCATTTCGTCGAATGGCAGGTCCTTGTCGACGCGCACATCCTGGGGCAGGCCCAGCACGCGTTCGGCGATGATGTTCTTCAGGATCTCGTCCGTACCACCGGCAATCCGCAGGCCTGGAGCCCACATGAAGCTCTGCTGGAAGATGCCGTCGCCGGGCATCGTCTCGGTATCATTGATGATGCCGTAATGGTCCTGCATCTCGATCGCCGAGTTGCAGATATCCTGCAGATGATTGGCCGTGATGATCTTGCCGATCGAGTTTTCCGGACCGGGCGTCTGGCCGCGCGAAAGAGCTGTCTGCGTACGGAACTTGGTCAGCTTGTAACCCTGTGCCGCGACATACCAGTCAGCGAGTTTCTCGCGAAAGGCCTGATCGGTCATGGCGCCGGATGTCTTGGCATAGTCCATGATCTCGCCCCAGTCCGGGCCGGGTGAACCGCCGACGGCGAGGCGCTCGTTCATCAGCGTCACGAGGGCGACTTTCCAGCCGGCGCCGACGTCACCGAGGCGGTCAGAGTCCGGAATGCGCACATCCGTGAAGTACACCTCGTTGAACTCACGGCCACCGGAGGCCTGGTGGATCGGGCGGACGTCAACGCCCTTCTGTTTCATGTTCACGATGAACATGGTCAGGCCCTTGTGCTTGGGCACTTTCGGGTCGGTCCGCACGAGCACGATGCCAAAGTCGGAATAGTGCGCCCCGGACGTCCACACTTTCTGGCCGTTGATGACCCACTCGTCACCGTCTTTAACGGCGCGGGTTTTCAGGCCGGCAACATCCGATCCTGCCGAAGGTTCGGAGAACAGCTGGCACCAGATTTCCTCGCCCATCAGGGCTTTCTGGACATAGCGATCCTTGTGGGCATCGGAGCCAAACGCGATGACGGTTGGCACGCACATGCCGAGGCCGATGGCGAAGGGGCCGGTGGGCGCATCATACCTGGACTCTTCCTGTCCCCAGATAACGGCCTGCATCGACGTGCCGCCGCGCCCGCCCCATTCCTCGGGCCAGGTAATCTGCGCAAACCTGTTCTCGGCCTTGATCTTCTGCCAGTCCTTGGCGCGTTGCAGCGCGTCCTTGCCTGACCCGGCGCGTGGACGCGCGCCCGTCTTGGGCTCCAGGTGCTTGTCCAGGAACGCGCGCGCTTCGGCGCGGAATTCGGCTTCTTCCTTGGTATCGTTGAAGTCCATGTGTCTGATCCTTCCTTACGCTGCGTTCTTGGTTTCGATGGCGCGGACGAGTTTTTCTTTCCACACCTTGGGGCTGCCGGCCTGCACGGCGAGCAGCTTTGCCCGCCGGTAGAAGAGGTGGCAGTCAACTTCCCAGGTAAAGCCCATGCCGCCATGCGTCTGGATATTCTCCTTCGAGGCAAACCAGAACGCTTCCGATGCAGCGACCCGTGCGGCGGCAGCCGCTTCAGGCAGCTCTGCCGCATCGGTCGACACGGCCCATGCACCATAGAAGCAATTGGAACGGGCAACTTCGTTCTTCACATACATTTCGGCCAGCTTGTGCTTGATCGCCTGATTGCCGCCAATCGGCCGGCCGAAGGCATAGCGCTCCATGGCATAATCCTTGGCCATCTCGAGGCAGCGAGACGCGCCGCCCAGCTGTTCGAAAGCCAGAAGGACAGCCACCCGGTCCAGCAGTTCGTCGTTCAGGCGGTCGCCATCGCCGGCCTTGCCGAGACGCGTGGCTGGCACCTTGTCAAAGGTCAGTTCCGCATGGCTGCGTGTCGGGTCGAGTGTCGAGAGAACCTTTTTGCCAACTCCATTTTGAGACAGGTCGACCAGAACCAGGCTCGCGCCTGCGCCTTCCTTGGCCAGAACCACGGCATGGGTGGCAACATCACCGTCCGTGACTGGCACTTTCAGGCCGCTCAGCGTCTTGCCGTCAAAGCTGGTTTTCAGCGATCCGGCATCCGGGTTGCCCGGTCCTTCGCTGGCTGCGTAACAACCGACGACATCGCCGGAAACAATCTTGGGAAACAGGTTGGCCTGTTGTTCTGCCGATCCGGCGAGTTTGACCGCTTCGGTAAAGAAATAGGCGGTGGACGCGAATGGAACCGGCGCCAGGACGCGGCCCATCTCTTCTGCCAGCACGCACATTTCCAGCATGCCAAGACCGAGGCCGCCATGTTCTTCCGGGATCGCCGTGCCCAGCCAGCCCATCTCGACAACCTTCTTCCACACACCTTCATTGAAGGCTTTGGAGTCATCGTTCAAAACAGCGCGGACTTCGGCCATGCTGCACTGGCTCTCAAGAAATTTCCGCGCCTCGTTGGCAAGAAATTTCTGATCCTCTGAAAAATCGAAATTCATGTCTGTTTGCTCCCTGGCTTCCGCGTGGAAGCTCGCCTTTTACTTGGAAAGCAAGATAGCGTCCTTTACGTGCGCGGAAAGCCGTGACCCAGCGGAAATTGCGATCTGTGGCGCGACGTCAACCGCATTCCGTCAAATTTCACTGATCCGCTTCAGCCGGATTAAAGCAGATTACGGCATGATGGGTCATTCAAAGTTGGGGTTACAGTGCATGGCCAAGGCAATCTTTCACAAGGCTCAGCGCGTGTTCGTGAAGCCTGTCGGTACATGGGCGCTCGTCGAGCAGGTCATTCCCCATTGGGTGAAAGACGTCGACGAGCCGCTGCGCATTACCTACGATTGTGGTTTAGGCCGCCGGTTCGAGGCCTTTGAACTCGTTTCCGAACAGGTGATGCACAAGCATCACCGTCCGGAGGAGGAAGATGATGACTTCCTGCTCGAACGCTGGCGGATTGATCGCAAGATCATCAAATGGCGCGTCGATACGACGACCGGCATGGATCCCAATCCCGGCACATTTCCCGTCATTGTCACCGATGACGGTGACTGGGGCGGCTGGCGTGTCACGGGCAGCGAGTATGATCGCGACCCGCAGCGCATCGAGCATCAGGCCCGGATGATCGTCCACACACCCGAACTGATGCGCATCGCCCGAAAACTGGCAGATGCTGCAAGCGAAACCCCGGACGAGCTGCCGACCGAAATCGCGCAACTGGCGCAGCGCTGCAGCCTGATCCTCCGCCACGTCTTCCAGACCGATGAAGTCAGCCTGGAGGCTGCGGCCGAATAGGCCCGCATCACCGCCCGCGCGACAGCCTGATCACGATCATGGCCAGGCCTGCACCGAGACAGGCGCCCAGACCATTGGCACCAATATCCAGCAGCGACGGCGTGCGCCCGGTACCGGCAAGGGCCTGGGCGACCTCGAGAAATGCGCCATAGCCGACCGTCAGCAGAATCCCGGCGAGCCGTCTCTGCCGCCCCAGCCAGAAGCAGACGCACGCTGACAGGGCCGTATAGGCGATCACATGCTGGATCTTGTCACTGAAATGCACCTGCGGCAGGTCTTCGCCCGGCAACACCGACAAGACGGCAATTGCGGCTGCGACCAACAGGCCAGCCAGGCCGGCAAGGCGCCGCGCGAGCACAGTATTCAGTCCTGACAGTATCCAGGTCATGCGGCGTTCATTCCCCGTATCAACTGCAGGTATGCCTCCGTCTGCCCCTTGGAAAGGCGCGCGTCCATCCCGATCTGGATGGGGCAAACCCTCGACGCGGCCCGTTCCAGCACGTATCGAGATATCTTCCCGTTCCCGCTTCCCGGAGACATCATGCGCACTGAAACCCCTATTGCCGTCAAACTTGCTGATTACACGCCTTATCCGTTTGACATCGAACATGTCGACCTGGCGTTTGACCTTGATCCTGACGCAACCAGGGTAACAGCGACGCTCAAAGTGTCTCGCAAAAGCAAAGACAGTGCCCCCCTCGTCCTCGACGGTGAGGCGCTGAAACTGCTTTCCATCGCAATTGACGGCCGGGCGCTCACGCCATCCGACTATACATTGACCGACCATGACCTGACCCTGGCTGACGTGCCGGATACGTTCGAACTCAGGACGCAGGTCGAGATCGCACCCTCGAAGAACACCGCCCTTTCTGGGCTCTACATGTCCGGTGGCCGCTTCTGTTCGCAATGCGAGTCCGTCGGTTTCCGTCGCATCACCTACTATCCCGATCGCCCTGACGTGATGAGCCGCTTTTTCGTTACCGTCACGGCTGACAAGGCCGCCTGTCCGATCATGCTGTCGAACGGCACACCGGGCGAGGTGACCGATGCGGGCAACGGGCGTCACACGGCGACCTGGGACGATCCCCACAAGAAACCCTCCTACCTCTTCGCATTATGCGCAGGCGACTATGACGTGTATCGCGACAGCTTCACGACGATGAGCGGCAAGCAAATCGACCTCGCCATCCATGTCGACAAGGGCGATGCCGACCGTGCCGCCTGGGCCATGGACAGCCTCAAGCGTTCCATGGCCTGGGACGAGGAAACCTATGGCCGGGAATACGATCTCGGCGTGTTCAACATCGTGGCCGTGCGCGACTTCAATTTCGGCGCGATGGAGAACAAGGGCCTCAACGTCTTCAACTCGGCCTATGTGCTGGCTGACGAGGATTCGGCAACAGATGCCGATTTCGAAGCCATCGAGAGCATCGTTGCCCACGAATACTTCCACAACTGGACCGGTAACCGTATCACCTGCCGCGACTGGTTCCAGCTCTGCCTGAAGGAAGGCCTGACCGTCTTCCGTGACCAGAATTTCTCTGCCGACATGCGCTCGCGCCCGGTCCAGCGGATCAAGGACGTCATCCGCTTGCGCGCCCGCCAGTTTGCCGAGGACGCCGGGCCGCTGGCCCACCCGGTCCGCCCCGCCAATTATGGCGCAATCGACAATCTCTATACCGCCACCGTCTACGAGAAGGGCGCCGAGCTGATCGGCATGCTTCGCCGCATGATTGGCCCGGAGGCCTATCGTCAGGGCATGGACCTCTATTTTGACCGCCATGACGGACAGGCGGTTACGATCGAGGATTTCTATGCCTGTTTCGCAGACGTGACGGGAAAGGATTTTGGCCCCTTCCTGCGCTGGTATGCGCAGGCCGGCACGCCGCAGGTAACGGTCGAGGAAAGCTGGGACGAAGCTGCCGGTGAACTCACCATCAAACTGGCGCAGGCCACGCCCCCCACACCGGGCCAGCCCACCAAGAAACCTGTCCCGATCCCGCTCGAACTTGCCCTTCTTGATGGCAAGGGCGGAACGGATGCATGGATGACCGTGCTCGACACTGCAGAGACAACGATCACGCGCAAGACTGATGGGGGCCGTCCGCTGCTCTCGGTCAATCGCGACTTCAGTGCCCCGATCCGGGTCGGGCGCGACCTCACCCGCGACCAGCGCCTGGCGCTCGTCGTGGCCGAGACGGATCCCTTCAACCAGTGGGAAGGCGTCCAGACCCTCGTCACCGAGGAAATCCTGAAACTGTCCGAAGGCAGCCAGGCCCAACCGGACAGCGACCTTGTCGCCGCCGTGGCCGAAGCCATCGGCAACGCATCGGGCGATCCGGCCTTCGCCGCATTGTTGACCCGCCTGCCGGAAGTCGGTGAACTCTTCCTTGAGCGAAAGCCGGCCGACCCCGTCGCGCTGCATTCCGGCCGCAAGCGCCTCCAGGCCGCCCTCGCAGCCACGCTTGCGCCCACAATCGCCACCACGCTCGCCGCCCCGTCACCCACCCCTTACCGCCCCTCCGCCGAACAGGCCGGGGTGCGGGCCCTGCGCGGTGCCTTTATCAACCTGCTGGGCGCATCAGACGATGCCGATGCCCCGAAAACACTGCTGTCGCTGTACAGGCATGCCACCAACATGACCGAGCGCCTCGCGGCGATGCGCGCGTTGACCATGAAAGGCCAGTCAGCCGAGCGTGACGAGGCCCTGGCGGACTTCGAGCAGAACTGGAAGCATAATCCCATCGTGATGGACAAGTGGTTTGCCGTTCAGGCAGGGCAGGGAACTGCAGCAACTGTTGCAGAACTGGCGTCCCACCCGGACTTTGACCTGAAAAACCCGAACCGCGTTCGCGCCGTTGTCGGCGTGTTTTCGACCGCAAACCTTGCCGCCTTCCACGCCCCGGACGGGTCCGGCTACCGCGCCGTCGAGGATATCATCCTGAAGGCTGACGCGGCCAATCCGGCGCTCGCAGCCCGGCTTCTGGCCGCGTTCGAGCAGTGGCGGATGCTGGAGCCCAGGGCAGGCGCTGCAGCAGAGGCGACCCTGCAAAGGCTGCAGGACGCGAAACTTTCGCCCAATTCGGCAGACATTGTCGGCCGGGCATTGGGATAATTGCCATCAGGTAGTTAACGGTTTCGTCATGATCGTTAACATTTGTGCAAGGATTCCGGCTGAGAACCATAATCGGGTACATGTGCCGAATGCGCAGAGAGTGGAGCCTCCTTGGCAGGTCAACAGGTCAATGCTGACGGAATGAGCATTGCAGATCATGCGTCTGCAAGAGCTGCGTCACGACTGAAATGGACAATTCTTGGCATCATCCTGCTGATGGCCGGCGCGCTTGGTCTCAAGGGTTGGGAAGAGCGCCAGAGTGCCGACATCGCGATGCTTGCAGCCATCGAAAGCGATACGCGCACCGTTGCAGCGCGGATCGAGGGTCGCGTTGAAACCGCCGATGCCATCATGCGCCTCGTTGCGGAAGCGGGTGCCTCACGCTCCGCTGTCGCGGCTGCGACCCCCGGAATTGATGCTGTTCTGACCGTGCCTGAGGCTGATCGGTCGCCTGCGGGAAGCCGTCTCAGCGAGGCCACGCGGACGGCCACGCGGCTGCTCGCCAACAGCCATCGCTTCGGCATTTCAAGCCAGGGCGACATCGTGATCGTCTCGAAGCCGAAGACAGGTCCGCCGATGATAGCGATTGCCCCATCGGGCGCGTGGCTGCCTGCAGAGGCGCCGGGGCGAAAGGTGTCGCTTGTCCTGCGTGAAGGCACTGAATCGGGGCGGCCCGGCCTGAGCCTGGCAGACGGCCTGCAGCGGATCGCGACCGCCTGCGCGCCGCTCAATGGCAGCGAGGCCGTTCTGTGTGAATCCGCCCTGCATCCGCTGTTCACGATCGACGATCTCATACGGCTCCTGATCTTCGCCCTGCTCCTGGCAGCACCGGTACTGGCCATCATTGGACTGATGAACCGCCTGTCTCGCGAGGAGACGGCGACCATCATCGAGGAGACGCGCGACGATGAAGCCGACCGCATCATGGGCCTTGTCATGCGCGGGGCGCGGGCAGGCTATTGGGAATGGGCGCCCGGCGCGTCGTGCGTCTATCTGAGTGAAAGCGCGTCAGACCTGTTTGGAATTGAGGATTTCGGCCTGGTCGATACGCAGGAATTGCTCCTGCATGTTCACCCTGAGCATAAGGCGCGCATGATCGAAACGCTGGAAAAGGCACGCGATATCGGCTGGATTCAGACGAGTTTCCTGACGGTTTCCCAGCCACCACGCTGGATCGAAATGCGCGGCAGCATTTCCAACGATTCAGATGGCCATCCGACGCTCTTCGGCGGGATTGTTCTCGACATTACCGAGCGCAAGCAGTCGGAAGATCGCGTCAAGGCAGCCGAGCGCCGCCTTCGGGCAGCCATTGAAGGCTTCGCCGGACCTTTTGCCTTGTGGGATCATCGCAAGCGCCTGCTCTACTGGAACCGCGCCTTTGCGCTTGATTTCGGGCTTCAAGATACGCTGCGTCCGGGCATTGCCCATGATACGGTTGTCATCGCGCGCGCCGTTGCGGTGCGCAGCGAAAAGCAATCGACAGAAGACCCGCGCACGACCCTCATTGAGTTGCAGTCCAATCGCTGGCTCAAGGTAGTCGAACGCCCGACCCCTGATGGCGGCCTCATCACGGTTGGCGTCGATGTGACCGAGAATGTCCAGAATGAAGAGGCGCTCCGCCGCCAGAAGCAGAACATGCGTAAAGCCGTTCTCGATCTGGAACGGTCCGAAGGCCGGGCCGGCGAACTCGCGCGCCGCTATTCGGAAGAGAAGTCCAAGGCCGAACACGCCGCTCACACCAAGTCTGCTTTCCTTGCAAACATGAGTCACGAGCTGCGCACACCGCTCAATGCGATCAACGGCTTCTCGGAAATCCTGGCGCATGAACTCTACGGCCCCCTCGGGGATGCCCGCTATAAGGGCTATGCCCACGACATCCTGACATCCGGCCAGCATCTGCTCGACATGATCAATGATATCCTCGACATGGCAAAGATCGAGGCTGGCAAGATGACGATCAACCCGCAGCCGATTGACCCGGTCGATCCGGTCGATGCGGCAGTCCGCATGATCCGGCGCAAAGCCGAGGACAAGGGAATCGAGATCGTGCTAGATGCCCAGCCCGGTTTGCCGGACATGGACGCCGACCACAGGGCCATTCGCCAGATGGTGCTCAACCTTCTGTCGAATGCGATCAAGTTTACCGATTCGGGCGGCAAGATCACGGCCACGGTCGAGCAGCGCGGCACGGATATCTATATCGGGGTCACCGACACCGGGATCGGCATCCCCATCGAAGACCTGCCCCGCCTGGCCAAGCCATTCGAGCAGGTCTCCGGCTCGCGTGATCGCAACTATGAAGGCACAGGTCTCGGTCTGGCGCTGACCAAGTCATTTGCCGAGATGCATGGCGGGCAGCTCAACCTGTCCTCGATAGAGGGTGAGGGGACGACCGTGTCGATCCTGTTGCCGATTTCCGGTGCGAGTGAACTGGTTGCCGGCGACGATTCCCGCGAAGTCGCCTGAGGTTTCAGGGCCGTACATTCCAATCGAGAATGCACGTTTCAGCGCCCGAGATCTGAACCGTGCCCCACGCGCCGGTCTTCAGCTTGCGGTCCAGGTCAGCAGGTGTTTGCCCCACCACATCAGGCAGGAAGCGCGCAATGCCATTGCTGGTCACAACCAGCACGGTCGCATCCGGCCTGAGGCCCGCCGCACGCGCCAGCAGGGCGGTCCAGGCCGCACGCAGCGCGTCCGGATCGACATGCCATCCCGGCGGCGGCACCGCGTGGCTGTCCCATGCCAATATGGCGTCGGCGCCGATGCGCCCGACGACTGCCTCTTCGGTCTGGTTCTCATCCGGCCCATAATCGATCTCTGTCAGAAACGGCAGAATCAGCAGGGCTGGCGCGCCAGCCTGATGGTCCAGGATGGCGCGTGCCGTCTGCCGGGTGCGTTGCAGAGGCGAACAGAAGGCAGCGGTAAACGGCGTGTCGCGAAAGTGTGTGGCCAATGCCTGCGCCTGTTGCTGTCCGGATGTCGACAGGGGCAGGTCGGTGCGGGCGCCCACGCGCGTGGGCGTATCGCCCGCATCGAACGTGTTGCCATGCCGCAGGATGATCAGGCGGGCCAGGTTCAGTCCTCCGCCGGGTCGCCGTGTTTTGCAATCAGGCGCTCGGCGAGGGCCACGTCCTCCTGCGTATCGATACCCGGAACCGCAATCCGGTCAGGCTCGACCTGCACGCACTGGATCGACATGCCGTTCTCGAGCAGACGCAGCTGTTCAAGCCCTTCAAGCTGTTCGTAACGACCTTCGGGCAGGCTGACATAGCGGCGCAAGGCATCGCGCTTGAACGCATAAAGCCCGATATGGCGGCATACGGGCGACAGTGGGCCGGCAGCGCGCAGGGCAGGTTCCCTGCGCATGGCTGGCAGCACGATCTTTGAAAACCACAGCGCCCGGCCGTTTACATCATGTGTCAGCGTCGTCCCGGAAAACGGCGTGTGCTGCTTGTGCTCTCTCAGCGCGTCGAGCGCGTCCCAGCTGAGGCGCACATAGGGCGTTGCGGCGTCGGCGCTGGATGCCGCAGCTGCTTCAGCCACCGCGATGATATGGGCGGCCGGCGTAAAAGGTGAGTCGCCCTGCAGGTTGACGATGATCTCCGGTTCGGCCCCGAGGGCCTCAGCTGCCGCAAGCGCGCGGTCGCTGCCCGAGGGCAGGGCGGGATCGGTCATCACAACGGGAATACCCCGCTCGCGGCAATGCGCTTCAATACGCGTATCGTCTGTCGCCACGACACAGGCCGCCTCGGGCAGCGCCCCGGCCGCCTTCTGAGCCATGTGTGCAACACGGCTGACCATGGACTTGCCGGCAATCAGCGTCAGCGGCTTGCCGGGAAAGCGGGTCGATCCATACCGGGCCGGAACAACGATCAGCGTCTTCATCTGTCAGCCACCTTGCGCGGCCTGGAGCTGGCGCGGTGCCGCACTATCGGCGTCACGCATGTCCTGCATCAGGCCGATCAGCGGGGCGACCCATTGCAGCGTCTCCTCGCCAACACCCTCATCGCGCAGGAATTCGGTGAATGCCGGGATCAGTTCGGCGTCGCCGCATTGATCAACGGCCGATTCAAGTTCCGGTACGACGATCGTCCGGAACGTATCGGCAAATCTCCGGATCTGCTTTGTCTTGGACGCCAGCTGTATGGCAACCAACGCATCGAGCTCGCCATCCTCGTCCTGCAGGCGGCGCAGGTCATTGATCATGCCACGATTGTTATAGGCAAATCTGTTCAGGACCTTTTCGGTCCTGTAATCAACCCATTCAGCGGTGCAGGGCTCAGGTTCCATTGAGGCGCACGCTGCGAGGGCGGCAAGGCCGAGGCTTGCGAGGGCAATTTTGGGAGTCATTTGGCGCGTCCATCCAGACCTGTTCGAGAGCCCCGCACACTAGAGGCCTCCAGCCCCGGCGCAAAGGGTGTAATGGCCGGCACACAGTATTCGGCCCCGGCGATGGGGGTCGCCGGGGCCGTGAGGTCGAGCCGAAGGGGAAGGGCTCGGGTCTAGTGTTTGCTGATCTCGATCTTGTGCCTGGACGCCAGCTTGCTGGTGAAAGACTGCTTTTCCTTGTCACAAAGAAGGTCGCTTTGCTCGATCGTCGCAAGCGTTTCAGGGGCACGCAGGCGGGACGCGTCACCCTCGACGCAGGCGACACGCAGGGCTTTCCCGTCTGGCGTTTCACGGCTCAGGATGCGGGTTTCACCGGTTGCCAGCTCAGCGTCGCGGCAAGACAGAGCGAGCGATTCGATCGACTTTGAGACGTCTTCGAAATGGTTCTCCATCCCATCGCCATGGGCCATGTCGAGCTGCACATCGATTTCGCGCGACAAGGCGTCTATTCGCGCTTCTGTTTCCCGATTTGCGGCGTCTGTTTCGGCGCGGTATTCGACGTCCCAATTGGCCATTTGTGCATCGACCATGTCCTGCCATGCGTCGGTCGATGCCTCGAACGCATCAGCCCATGCTTCCCACTCGGCGGCGATTTTTTCGGCTTCCTCTTCACTTTCCTCAAAGAGGAAGGCGTGCGTTTCGCCGGATTTACCACCGCTCAGTTCCATAGCGGTCGGCGCGGGTGGCGCGGCAGGCATGGGCGGTACGGGCGGCATCTCCGGAACAGGTGGCACCCGTGGAGGCACGCGTAGCTTGTGCGTTTCCTTCTCGATCAGCTTCGAGAGTTTTCGAATCCTGAGGTCGGTTTCGGGGGCCACCGGGCGGAACGGGTCGCCCAGCAGCACGAACTGACGGTCTTCCACCTTGTCGCCATCGATGAACAATGTCGAATTGTCGATTGTGATGTTCGACGTCAGGCCCGCTTCCGGTTCGCCGGCGCTGGCCGACACGGAGGCTGTGGCAACAAGGGCGGCTGATCCGAGCAGAGCTGACAGTCCGAGCCCCGCAAGGCGGCGGCGTTTGGACGGGGCTGGATAGGTCATCAGTTTCATGCGTTCCTTGAGGGAATGAGTGAGGGGCAGGCTCGCCGCAAGCGGCAGGCGTTCGGGAACCGAGATGCGCACGGCTTTCAGCAGTGTGGCACCATAGGCGTGCGGGCTGGCGGCGCCGCAGCGCAACACGTCGCTGTCACAGGCCGCTTCCTGGTCGGTCCGGAACGCCTCACGGGCAATATAGGCCAGCGGGTTGAACCAGAGACATGCGACAAACAACTCGGCCAGTTGCAGCGCCCACAGGTCGCCGCGCTTCACATGCGTCAGCTCATGGGCCAGTGCGGCGCGCTGCTGGGCATCATCATAGTCGGCTTCAAACCAGGCGGGCAGCAGAACGATCGGGCGGAAGAGGCCGGTTACCAGCGGTCCGTTCGATACCAGGCTCGTGGCGATCTGCGGTGTACGCTTCAGGCCCACCTGCCGGGCAACCTGGTCGGCAATGCCCTGAAGCCGGGCGGACGGGTCGCGGCGTTCGCGGCGGATAACGGACAGGAAGCTGTGCTGGGCGGCCATGTTGCGAGCGAGAACAATCAGTCCACCGGCTGTCCAGATGCCGAGAAATATCATCAGCAGTGGGGCGCTCATATCAGCGCCAGGCAGGAAACCGGCCGCCGCGTCTGCAGACGCAGGCGCAGCACCAAACACGGCGCGTACGGCGTCGGTCTCAGCGGCGAGCGCGCCGACGGGGGCTTCCATGAACAGGGGCATTTCAGTCAATGCAGCCGGCGGCTCACCTGCAGCTTTCGCCAGCGAGACGCTGGGAGCAAGGCCAAGAAGGCTGACCCAGGACATGCCGTTCGGCAGCGGCGGAAGGATCAGCCGCGCCAACGGAATAAGCCAGAGCGCATAGGCAATGCCGGGGCCGAATTCGCGTGCCACAGCCTTGCGGGTCAGCAGGACCAGAATGATCAGGGCGGAAACGGCCAGAACGGTTTCGATAACCGATTTCGGGTCGAGCGTCAGATAATCGGTAATCATTTCTTGAGGTCCCCCAGGAGTTTTTCAAGCTCTGCGATGTCTTGAGGTGTCAATCCGCGGCTGTCGGCCAGATAGGCGACAAGCGGTGCTGCCCGGCCTGAAAAAACACGGTCGATAAATTGTCCCGCCGCCTTGGCCTTGTAGGCTTCTTCGTCGATTGCAGGAAAATAGAGGTAGCGGCGACCATCCTCCTGAGTCAGGGCGGCGCCCTTTTCGACCAGGCGGGCCAGAAGTGTCTTGACGGTACGGCTGGTCCAGTCCTTGTCATTGGCCAGTGCGGTGTGTACATCCGTGGCGGCAATACCGGGTTGCTCCCACAGTATGCTGAGCACTTCGAGTTCTGCGGCTGATATTTTCATTCCGACTCTCTCTCCAGAATGGACTACAACCGTAGTCGTAATACAAGACTACAGATGTGGTCAAATGATTTGTCATGACATGATGGTAAGGTCCGGCTTTGATGCCGCAGCCATGTTCTTGTCCCTTCTATTCGCATGGGGCGTCCTGTAGGGTCACGCCTGGGACAGGGGAAGGACGTAGAGGAGAGGGCCATGAGGAAACTGATGTTCGGCGCGCTTGCACTGGCGCTCGTACCGGCGGGTTGCGAAACAACAACCATCCCGGGCGAACTGGGCACGATCCTTGGTGGCGTCGCCGGCTCCCCCGCAGGTCAGGGCGCCTTGTCCCAGGCCGAGATTGATGCCGGCCTTCGCGAAGCATTGACTGTCGGCACCAATATTGTGGCCTCCCAGCTTGGCAGGACCAATGGCTATTTCGGCGATCCGCGCATCCGTATCCCGCTTCCGAAAACCTATCGCGATATCCAGACCAACCTTGCGCGCGTCGGGGCAAGTGCGCCGCTTGATGATCTTGAGCTGCGCATGAACCGTGCGGCAGAAGCCGCCGTGCCGGAAGCCAGGAGCCTCATCCTTGGCGCCGTGAGGTCGATCACGATCAATGACGCCCTCCAGATATTGAATGGCGGCGACACAGCCGCGACAGATTTCCTGCGCGCCCGCACCCAGACCCAGCTGCGGGCCTCCTTCACGCCCTATGTGCGCCAGTCACTGGCACAGTCGGGCGCATTTACCTCGCTTGAACAGGCGGCCAGCCAGTACGGGCTCGGCGGTGTGACCAGCAATTTGCAGGCCGACCTGACAAATCACGCAGTTGGCCTTGGCCTCGATGGCATCTTTCTTTACGTCGCCGAAGAAGAGAAGAAGATTCGCGAGAATCCGGTCGCGCGTACCAGCGAGATCCTGCGCCGCGTGTTCGGGAACCGAACCTGATGCGAAGAATCAAGCGTGAATTGAAGTCCGGCGGCGAGATGACCGGGATCGAATTCGGCGATCCTATCAAACCCTATGCTGCCCTCTGGCTGCATGCGACCGGCTTCAATGCGATGACCTATCAGTCAATGCTGGCGCCCCTCGGGCTGCGGGCCCGTGTCGCAGCGCTCGACATGCGCGGGCATGGCCGGTCCACCCTGCCGGCAAAGCCGCGCAGCCTGGCATCCTGGAAACGCTATCGCGATGACGTTATCGAGTGGCTGGAAAAGGAAGCGCCGCAAGGTGTTGTGCTCGGCGGGCATTCCATGGGAGGCTGCGTGGCCCTCCTGGTGGCTGGCAAGCGACCTGATCTGGTGAAAGGGCTGGTCCTGGTTGATCCGGTGATCCTGCCGCGCAAGGTCTATTTCTGGAACCATGTCTTTCCGCCGGTCTCGATGCTGATTGCGCGCAATGGCATGGCCAGGCAGGCCCGCAAGCGCAAACCGGTCTTCAAATCATTCCGGGATGCGCTCGACTCCTATACCGGGCGTGGCGCCTTCAGCACCTGGCGTGAGCCTTTCCTTGCCGACTATCTGCTCGACGGCATTGAGCGCGTCGACCAGCAAGCACAGGAGAGTGCCGAGCAGACCTGGCGTCTCCTGTGTGAGCCGGGTTGGGAAGCTGCGACCTTTGCTGCCCAGCGCAACCGGCCCTGGGGCGCCATGCGCAAGGTCAAGAAGAAGCGTATCCCGATCACGATCCTGCGCCCGAATTCAGCCTCCGTCATCAGCGGCAAGGTGCGGGCCCAACTGATCCAGATGTATCCGAACCTGATGATGAAACAGGTCCGGGGCACGTCGCACTTTCTGCCCATGGAAGCGCCCTACGAAGTGCGCGACCAGCTGTCGGCCTTCATCGCGCGTCTGTACGAAGGCTTCACGGTCGAGGAAGACGGCCCGGTCGCGCGGTCGCTTTATGCCCGGCGCCGGCGGGTCAGCTAGGCTTTTTGCATTAGAAAATCTGCATGGTCGTATGTGATCCTGCAGCAAGAGAGCCGTTGCGTGTGAACGCACTTCGGGTCTAATCGCGTTTCATCCTGGAGCGCGCGTGCATGCTTGAGCTGCTGACTTCTTCGCCGATGCAGATTGGCATTGTCCTGTTTCTGGTGGCGTTGGTATTTTTCGGCTTTGTCCGGGAGTCGCTTCCGGCGGACGTGATTGCCCTCCTGGCCATGGGCACGCTCATGCTGACGGGCATCATGAGTGTTCAGGAAACGCTTGGCGTGTTCTCCAATGCTGCGCCCCTGACGATTGCCGCCATGTTTGTCCTGTCAGCTGCGCTCGACCGGACAGGCGTGATTGATCAGGCCGGGCGATGGGTGACGCAGGCGACAGGCGGCTGGCCGCCCGTCCTGGCCATCCTGGTCATGATGTTCGCGGTCATCTTCCTGTCGGCCTTCATCAACAACACGCCGGTCGTTGTCGTGTTGATCCCTGTCGCGATCCGGCTTGCGAAGTCGCTTAACATCTCTCCGGCAAAGCTGCTGATCCCGCTGTCCTTCGCGTCGATCTTCGGCGGGACCACAACGCTGATCGGCACATCCACCAACCTGCTGGTCGACGGCGTTGCCCAGAGCGGCGGGCTTGCACCATTCGGCATGTTCGAGATCACGGCTGCGGGGTCGATCCTTGCGCTGGCAGGCATGCTGTATTTCGTCGTTTTCGGATGGTGGCTGCTGCCCAATCGGGACACGCTTGCCGGCATGCTGCCAGACCAGAAAGAGCGCCGCTTCATCGCACAGATCCTGATTCCGATCGACTCGATGCTGATTGGACGGCCGCTTTCGGAAACGGGATTTTCCGCCCAGCGCGGGTTCTCGATCATCGACGTGTTCCGTGAAGGCGTGTCGCTGAAGGCGTCCCTTGGCAAGCTGATCCTCCGCGGCGGCGACCGCATTGTCCTGCGGTCACCCGTGTCGGAAATGCTCAGCCTGAAGGAACTGGGCCATGTTGCTGTCGGCGCAGCCGCGGATGAACGGGCAGCCTTCGAACCCGTGCAGACCAGCGAAGTCATTATCGCAGAAGGGGTGATCGGTCCGCAATCGCGCCTGATCGGTCGGCGCCTTCTCGGCCTCGGCCTTGCCCGCCTCTATGGTGTCTATGTTATCGCCGTGCACCGGCGGGGCGAGAACATGGCCGGGCGACTGGACGAGATGCGGCTGGATGTCGGCGATACGGTCCTGGTCGAGGGTCCGGCCGCCGGCATGAGGCAGATGTTCGAGGATGGCGCACTGAACAATCTCACCGCCACCAGCGACCGGTCCGTGCGGCGGGACAAGGCATGGATCGCTGTCGTGGCCTTGCTGCTTGTCATGGGCCTTGCGGCGCTGGAAGTGCTGCCGATTGCCGCCCTGGCGATCATCGGTGCGACGGCGGTCGTCGCACTCGGTTGCCTTGACCATCAGGAGGCCTACCAGGCCATCCGCTGGGACATCCTCATGCTCATCTTCGGTATGCTGGCGCTCGGCCAGGCTATGGAGAAAACAGGCGCTGTCCAGCTTGTCGTTGACCTTGTCGCCGGACCGATGGGTCGTCTCGGCCCGCTGGCCCTGCTCGCCATGCTTTACCTGGTCACGTCCACGCTGACCGAGGTGATCAGCAACAATGCCGCCGCAGTCCTTCTGACGCCCATTGCCATCGGCTTCGGCACCCATCTGGGCATTGATCCGCGCCCGTTCGTGGTCGCCGTCATGTTTGCCGCCAGTGCCAGTTTTGCGACACCCATCGGCTACCAGACCAATACGCTGGTCTATACGGCAGGCGGTTACAGGTTTGCCGATTTTCTCCGGGTCGGCCTGCCGCTGAACATATTGATGTTCGCCGTGTCCATGTTCGTGATCCCGCTATTCTGGCCCCTCAGCTGAGGCTACCAGAGCGGGCGGTCGGGCTCTGTGGTGCGAGCCAGCTTCTCCATGAGGTGCGCAAGCTGTTCCTGCTCGGCCGGGCTGAGCGTTGCAATCAGTTCGCGTTCGGCTTTCAGGGCAATCGGAACGATCTTGTCGTAGATGCCCTTGCCCTTGGCGGTGAGCGAGAGGATGGATCGCCGGCCATCCGCGGGGGATGCCTTGCGCGACACATGTCCGCTGTCGATCAGGCCGGAAACAGCCCGGCTGACGGCCACCTTGTCCATCGCCGTGACCTGGCTGATCTGCGTGGCCGTAATCCCGGCATTCTCGCCCAGCACGGCCATGACCCGCCACTGCCACACTGACAGGCCGAATTCCCGGTCATACAGGTCCGCAATCCTGCCCGACACCGTGTTGGACAGCACCGACAGGCGATAGGGAAGGAACTCACGCAGGCGCAGTGTCGTTTTAGAGGAGTGTTCTGGCATTAACGGGGTCCGGTTCCGGGCTTGATTTTGGCGGTATCATTAGTTACAAATGAAACTATATTCGTCATTCGCAAAGGAAATGAACCATGGCCGACCTGTTTGACAACCCCGCAGGGCTCGACGGATTCGAGTTCATCGAGTTTTCGGCGCCTGAAAGGGGCCACCTTGAAAACGTGTTCGCGACCATCGGGTTCACAAAGGTTGCGCGCCATCGTTCCAAGGATGTCGAGCTCTGGCGGCAGGGCGGCATCAACCTGATCACCAATTACGA
>TARA_R110000850_G_scaffold116009_4_pt1 | contig 36541 bp, 39 predicted proteins | sample TARA_R110000850 | Tara Oceans TARA_R110000850 (sample SAMEA4397586) | marine metagenome | biome: Polar Biome; feature: [SRF] surface water layer (ENVO:00010504); material: water (ENVO:00002006), including particulate matter (ENVO:01000060) such as... | depth 5 m
GCCGATGAACGAGTTCATGATCCCGTAAACGGTACCGAACAGACCCACGAACGGTGCGGTCGACCCGGTCGAGGCCAGGAACTGCTGACCGCCCGAGAGGCGCCCTGCCATACCGGCCTGGACTGCCGCGACGGCGGTCTGGGCGCGGAGCAGGGCCGAGTCACGGTGATCACCGGTGACGCTCAGTCCAGCTTGACGCGACAGTTCGATTTCTTCGGTCGCCGCGGCGGCCATATCGGCCAGCGGGTTACCATCGAAATCGTCCGAGGTGGCGACGCGACGCATGTCAGCGATGGTGCGGGCCCCGCGGAAAGCTTCAAGGAAGCGGTCCGTGGTGCGGCCGAGTGCGCCGAACTCAAACATTTTGATCAGCAGCAGGGTCCAGGAGAAGACCGAAGCCAGGATCAGGCCGATCATCACGACCTTAACGACCATGCCCGCGTCCATGAACATGGAGATCGGGGTAATGCCGCCGCCGCCGTGTCCGACAGTCTCTGCGACCGTTACCGGTGCATCAGCGACCGGAGCGGCTTCAGGAGCCGGGGCTGCCGCAGCGGCGTCAGCCGCCGGGGCGGTCGCGGCTGCGGGTGTTGCTGGGACCGCATCCTGCGCGAGGACCGGCGAACCCGCCATGAGCACGGCAGCGCCGGCCAGAGCGAGAAGCGTATTCTTCATTTTGCTATCGAGCATAGTTCGCCAGTTCCTGCTTTGGTCTGACTCGTGAAAGCCTAAAAGGATCGTCGCCACGAGCGCGGTCGACCCCAATTGAAAATGTCGCCCGCAGGCTCGGTCCTGAGACCATCGACTACGGAACGCCTGCTTGCGCATCCGGTTGCCTCGCGACTTCCGGCAGCGATGTCAAGCGCCCTTGATTAGCATACTCTCGGACGAGAGGCCGCTGGAATTAAGGAGCGGTAAGGCTCCTTTGAACAACCCATACCGGAGCGTCAAGTGCTGAAGGTCTCTTTTCCCCTCTGGGGGGAGTAGCTTGGCAGTTGACCGCACAATTGCGGGAAAAACCGGAGTTTGTAGCGATCCCGCCCAATGCCGGCGGCTTCCGTGCGCAATATTTTGCCACTCACCCGGCGGCAGCCCTGAGGCCGTCCGCCGCCGCGAATTCGCGCTCGGCGTCGTCTTCCGACCGGTCCCGGCCGGACGCCTGAAGGGCCGCCTCCAGAGCCGCGAACAGGCTTGCCGCAGCGATCGGCTTGGTCAGGTGACCATTCGCCCCCGCCTGCACGGCAGCCTCGGCGTGCTCGGGCATGGCATTGGCGCTCAGCGTGTAAATCGGAGTCGCTTTTTCGCCGTCGGCCACCTCACGTGCACGGATCAGCCGGATGGCGGTCAGCCCGTCCATCACCGGCATCTGCATGTCCATCAGGATCATGTCGAACGCCTCCTTCTCGAACAGGGACACGGCCTCGGCCCCGTTCTCGACGCAGGTCAGTTCGACGCCGGTGCCGTCAAACAGAAGCTCCACCACCTTGCGGTTGATCGGATGGTCTTCGGCCAGCAGCACCCGCGGGGCTCCCGCCTCCTGTGGGCGCGCCTGGGACGGGCGGCTGACCTTGGCCACGACACCCGCGGGTGCCCGGGCCAGATTCAATGTCAGGGTGAACGTCGAGCCGAGACCGGGCCGGGACTCCGCCTCAAGCTCGCCCTCCATCGCCTCGGCCAGTGCCCGGGAGATCGCCAGGCCCAGGCCCGTTCCACCGAATCGGCGGGTGATCGAACCGTCCGCCTGTTCGAAGCGCTGGAACAGCCGGGCCTTAACTTCCGCATCGAACCCAATTCCGGTGTCGGTGACAGAGATGATCACCCTGCCGTCGTCAGCCTGGATCGCATTCAGTGAAATACTGCCCTCAGAGGTGAACTTGACCGCATTGGACAGCAGATTGCTGACCACCTGGCGAATACGCACCACGTCACCGACAAAGGCCCCGGCCAGGGCCGGCGCGACCGTCAGGTTGAAGTCCAGGGCCTTCTGCCGCGCGTTCGTCTCGAACAGGGCGACGACGCTCTCAAGGCAGGCTTCCAGATCAAAGGCCTCGGCCTTCAGTTCCAGGTGGCCGGACTCGATGCGTGCCAGGTCGAGCACATCGGTCAGCAGCGTCTCCAGGGTCTCGCCGGACGTCGCGATCAGATCGACCATCTTGGCCTGTTCGGATGTCAGCTCGGTCCGGGCCAGGGCCGCATTGATGCCGATCACGCCGTTCAGCGGCGTACGGATCTCGTGACTCATATTGGCGAGGAACTCACTCTTGGAGCGGTTGGCCTCGTCCGCCAGGCGGGTCGCGGCCTTCAGGCGGCGGGCCTGTTTGATCTGCCAGAACAGGATCGCGGCCAGGAACGCGACCAGAACGACCGCCAGGGCGATGAAATAGCGCCCGAACACGAGCATGCGGGCGTCGGCCTCGGCCAGGGCGTTCGCCGAGGCGAGGGCCTTGCGTCGTTCGGCCAGCTGAACTTCGAGGCTACCGGTGACCTGATGGATGCCGCTGCTGAAGGTCTGCAGCTGCAGGACATTTTCGGTCTGATTATACTGCCGCAGCTTGACGAAGGCCTCGGCGACCCGCCCCTCGGCGAACAGGACCTCGGCCTCCGCGTTCAGCAGGGCGGCCCTGCGGGCAGCGTTTTCGCCGGCTTCGGCGTCCAGCTGCCGGACCACTTCAAAATCGCGCCGCGCGCCACGGGGGTCGCCCGTCTGGGCGCGGGCCACGGCCCGCAGGCGAAGCAGGCTTGTCGTCATGGCCGTCGGGCTCGCCAGGTCGGCGCTCACCGGTGCAATACACTGCAGGACCGCGCGCGGCTGTGCGCGGTCACTGGCCATCCGGGCACAGAGATTGACGTCCCAGAGCCGCAGGCTGTGCATCCCCGTGCGCTCGGTCAGACGATGGTGGGCGGCGGCCAGCCGGTCGGCGACCTGATATTCACCACTCAGCGAGGCCATCTTGGCGAGGTTGTAGAGGCTGTCGAAATCTGGCCGCGGATAGAGAGGGTTGGTGAACTCCACCTCGAAGCGGTTAAAGGCGGCAGCGCTGCCCTCGTAGTCATGAATCTGCATCAGCCCCATGCCGACGACTTCCCAGATGCCGGCCCGGGCCGTGTCGACCTGGGGGCCGGACATCGGAATGGCGGACTCGGCGTCGGTCAGAATTCGGAGCGCCTGGCCGGTCTGACTGTCATCAATCAGGACGAGCGCCTGGAGACGGGCGGCATGGGCCCGGGTGAACCAGTCCAGTTCGGTCGAGTGGATCCGGGCGATCTCGGGAACGGCCGTCAGGTCGCCCTGGGTGAAACGGGCCGCAAGTGTGTTCAGGCGGGCAACCACCTGATAGCGGGCATCGCTTTGGCGCGTCGCCGCGGCGGCCAGCCGCGCGTTCCATAGCTGCGCCTTCTCATAATCCGCCTGGGACTGGAACAGCCAGGCGACATGGTAGAGCCGGTTCAGCCCTTCCCGGTCATTCCGCAGCAGCGCCGCGTCCCCGAAGCGTTCCAGCGCGGCAAAGTCGGTCTGCGAGGCCCGCGCCTCGACGACGCTGGCGAGGGCCAATGTTCGGCCGGTCGCCTTGGCACGCCCGTCCGCCGCCGCCGCATCTGCGCCGGTGGGAAACAGAGACAGTCCCAGGCACAGGACGCAGAGTCGGAAAAAGAAGGACAAGACTGGAAACCCGCAAGCGAATGACTCGATGGGTCACTAGCTGCACGGTCAATGATTAAGATATCGTCGTGTGGCCGACTTATGCCGCAGCAATCAAGCCGCCCGCGCCGCGCCGGCGCGGCCCCACCGAGGGGGGACTGTTCAGCTTCGGGGGAAGTGGTGCCTGGGGGCGGATTCGAACCACCGACACGCGGATTTTCAATCCGCTGCTCTACCAACTGAGCTACCCAGGCGCGCGCACCGGCTCGCGAGAGCGGCGTCTATAGGCGAGGCTGCCGGGGGTGTCCATAGGCCTTCGGGACGAACCTGACAGCGACGTCGACGTCCGTCGTCCTCCTGCGGATCACTCGCGTTCGGCCTCGTCCTCCGCCGACCCCTCGGGACCGGCCGGAATGGCGTAACCGCCGGTGAACCAGCGCTGCAGATCCAGGTCGGCGCAACGCTTGGAGCAGAACGGCTTGTATTCGGGCACCGCCGGGCGTTGGCGGCAGATCGGGCAGTTGGCCATCATCAGTCCTCTTCGATGCGTGCGGCCCCGGGGTCGAGACCCGGCACGACCCGCAGCGCGGCGCGCGGGCCCAGCCGGGCCACCAGCGGCGCGGCGATGGCGGCCTCGTCCGGCGCGCAGGCGGCGGTGAACCGCGGCGTCGCCGTATCGTCCAGCAGGCGATGACGCAAGGCGCGCACCGTGTCCAGCGCCCGGTCCTCGACCGTCCGGCCCAGCACCGCCTCGATCGGCCGCAGCCGCCATGGCAGCGACAGCGACAGCACGCCGAATCGATTGACCGGACCGATCGCGACGGCCGGATCGCCGCCGAAGACCGATTTGGCCGTGCGCTGGATCATCTCGCCGTCCTGACCGGTGCCGATCAGATCGATGGCCACCAGCCCGCCCCAGCCCTTGAGCCGGATCAACCGGGCCGCCTGCACCAGGCCCTCGCGATTGGCCCGCTCGCGGCCCTTGCGGACATCGCGTCCGGCAACGGGGGCATGGTCAATATCCACGGCGACGAGCGCCCGGGTACGCTGCACCGCCAGGTCCAGCCCGATCGCAGGCACCACCATCGTCTCGCCCAGGGCGACCTCGACGGCCTCGCGTCCGGCCGCGATCGCCGCCAGACCCGTCTCCACATCCACGTCAGGCGCAAGCCTGGCGAGCCGGGCAACCACATCAGGTCCCGCCTCAAGCAGACGCGGAGGGCCCTCCCCTGGCCCGAGATGGCGCAGCACCGGCCCCTTGCCGTCACGCGGCTCGGTCGTGACCTCGACTGCAATCCGGTCGCCGTTGCGGATCGTGACCTCGCGGGCCAGCGGCAGAAAGCCCGCCGGATCGCCCGCGCCCAGGTCGACAAAGGCCCCGCGCAGGCCCGCCGCCACCTCGATGACGCGGCCGACGCAAAGCGCGCCCAGCCGGTGCTGGGCCACATCGCTGTCGCGCTGGATCAGAAGATGTTCGGGCAGACCGTCCCGGAAGACCATGCCCCGGGTCTCGCCGGGCATGGCGTCGAGGAAGACCTCGACTGTCGCGCTCACGACCGCCGCCAGCCCATACCGGCCAGCAGATTGACCGTCTCGGGCAAGGGCAGGCCCATCACCGCCGGATGGCTGCCGACGATGCGCAGGATGAAGGCCCCGGCCGGGCCCTGGATGCCGTAGCCCCCGGCCTTGCCGCGCCAGTCACCGGTGGCGACATAGGCGGCGATCTCCGGCTCGGACAGGCATTTGACGCTGACCCGGGTATCGACGACCCGGCTGATGATCCTGTCGTCGACCGCCACAGCCACAGCCGTGAACACCCGGTGATTGCGACCGGACAGCTGGCGCAGGAAACGGGCGGCCTCGGCCTCATCGGCGGGCTTTTCCAGCAGCCGACGGCCCAGGGCCACCACCGTATCGGCGGCGATGACCACAGCGTCCGGCGACCGGGCCGCCACGACAGCCGCCTTGGTCCGCGCCAGCCGCACGGCCAGACGCGTCGGCGTCTCGTCCTTCATCGGGGTTTCATCGATGTCGGCGGGGTCGATGCGATCGGGCACAATCCCGATCTGCGCCAGCAACTCAATCCGGCGCGGACTGGCCGACGCCAGGATCAGGTCGGGGCGTACCCCGGAGGCGGGCATGTCGCCCCGCCCCTATTTGAAGCGATAGGTGATGCGGCCCTTGGTCAGGTCATAGGGCGTCATCTCGACCAGCACCTTGTCACCGGCCAGCACGCGGATGCGGTTCTTGCGCATCTTGCCGGCGGTGTGGGCGATGATCTCGTGGTCATTCTCGAGCGTCACGCGAAACGTGGCGTTCGGCAGCAGTTCGCTGACGACACCGGGAAACTCGAGCAGTTCTTCCTTAGCCATGCGGCCTCTCGCGCCCAGAAAATACGGTTCGCGACCCACACCGGGCGGAGTGTGAGCCAAAAAGAGGGCGCCTCATGCACCAAAATGTCGGGTTAGTCGAGTTCAGCCGCGCCGGTACAAGGCCGTCACCAAGGTGAACAGCCGCCGCGACGTCTCGTGGTCGATGGTGATCTTGCCGTCCAGCCGCGCCTTCAGCAGCTCGGCCCCCTCGTTGTGCAGGCCACGACGGCCCATGTCGACCGATTCGATCTGGCTGGGCGACGATCCGCGCAGGGCCTCGAAATAGCTGTCGCAGATCAACAGATAGTCCTTCAGCACCTTCTTCATCGGTGTCAGCGACAGCACATGGGCGCGGGCGAAATCGGGGCCGGTGATGTCGAACACCAGCCGGCTGTCCTGTAGCGACAGGGTCAGGGCATAGGGGCCGCCCTGCCCGCCGGCCGGCTCGAAGCTGTTCTTCTCGACCAGGTCGAAAATGGCCACGCGCCGCTCGTGTTCGATCTCGGCATTGGCCGCAGGCAGGGTCGCCGCGTCCAGCTCGACCGACGCCAGTCTTTGCAGATCGCTCACGCGCCGACCGCCCCGGGCCCGGCGTCATCCCCGTCATCGGCATGCACCGGCGAGACCCGGGCGGGCCAGCGTTCGGACAGGTCGGCGACCACGGCGTCGAGGCATTCCACGTCGATGCGCAGATCCCCGCCCCCGGCGAACATCAGGATGACCCGCCCGCCGGGAGCCTCACCCGGTTCGAAATCGATGGCCAGCAGTTCCAGTGGCGTCTCGGGGCTCCGTGGCAGACGGCGGCTCTTGACCGCCAGCACATCGCCGAACTGCATGGCCGCCATCACCCGCGTGCCGCCGCACTCCCAGCAGAACCGGCTGAGCGCGATGGTCACCGTGCGTGCGCCGGGTGCCCAGGTCACATCGGCCGGACGCAGGATCGCGTCCTGCAGGGCCGCCGACATGATCTGAAGGTCGATCGCATCCTCGGCCAGCAAGCGCAGCGGCGGTGGCGGTGTCGCGGGCACCGGGGGGACGGTGTCAGTGTTCATGGCCGTCTCCCCGGAGCCGGCGGATATCCGCCCCGCAGGCGCTCAACTTCTCTTCCAGCCGTTCGAAGCCGCGGTCCAGATGGTAGACCCGGCCGACCGTCGTCTCGCCCTGCGCCGCCAGACCGGCAATGACCAGGCAGACCGAGGCCCGCAGGTCGGTGGCCATGACCGGCGCCCCGTGCAGGACCTCGACGCCGGTCACCCGCGCTTCGCCGGCATGGACCGAGATCTCGGCCCCCAGACGCATCAGCTCGGGCGCGTGCATGAACCGGTTCTCGAAGATGTTCTCGTGAATGACGCTCTCGCCCTCGGCCAGGGTCATCAGGGCCATGAATTGCGCCTGCAGGTCCGTCGCGAAGCCGGGATAGACCTCGGTGGTGACATTGACCGCCTTCAGCCGCACGGCCGGGTCGCGGCGGACGATGACCCCGTCCCCGCTCGGGATCACCTCGACCCCGGCCTCGACCAGACGGGCGGTCAGGGCGTCGATCAGACCGGGCCGGGCGCGCGTCAGCCGTACCTCGCCCCCGGCCATCGCCGCGGCGACGGCATAGCTGCCCATCTCGATCCGGTCGGGAATCACCGACCAGGTCGTGCCGTCCAGCGAAGTCACGCCGGTAATCGTCAGCACATCGGAGTCGATGCCCTCGATCTTCGCGCCCATGGCCACCAGGCAGCGCGCCAGGTCACCGATCTCCGGCTCCCGGGCCGCGCGGCGCAGCACCGTCGTGCCCCTGGCTAGCACGGCAGCCAGCAACGCATGTTCGGTCGCCCCGACCGAAACGAACGGGAACTCGATCTCGGCTCCGGTCAGACCATTCGGAGCGGTGGCCGTGACATAGCCCTCGTCCAGCTCGATCTCCGCGCCCAGCGCCGTCAGGGCCTGCAGGTGCAGGTCGACCGGCCGGGCACCGATGGTACAGCCGCCCGGCAGCGAGACCTTGGCCTGGCCGGTGCGCGCCAGCAGCGGGCCCAGCACATTGAACGAGGCCCGCATCTGGCGCACCAGATCATAGGGGGCGAAGGTCGAGGTGATCTCGCGGGCATGGAACAGGGTTTCCTGCCCGTCGGCCCCGTCCCGCTCGGTGACCTCGACGCCGAACTGGCGCAGCAGCTGACCCAGGAATTTGGTGTCCGCCAGGCGCGGCATGTTGGTCAGCAGCAGGGGCTGGTCGGTCAGAATCGACGCGGCCATCAGCTTGATGGCGGAATTCTTGGCACCGCTGATAGGGATGGTCCCGTTCAGCTGGTTGCCGCCCTGGATGGCGATACTGTCCATTGGATCCTTGAAGCGCCCGCCGCGGGGGCGCCGGGGGGTGGCTATCTAGCCCGGAGGCCGGTCAGAGCGAAAGTCCTCGCGCACGCGTGGCGATGACTTTCAGTTCCGATCCTTGACGGGCCGCAGCGGCGCGGCCGCCTTGCGTCGACGCAGATTGTCACGCAGCGCCGCCGCCAGCCGCGCATTGCGCGCGGTCAGGGCCGCGGAAGGCGGCGCTGCGGGGGTTTCAGCGGGAATGACCGGCGGCTTCGACATGACCACCATCAGAGACCGGGCGAAACTTTTGTTCAAGCCTTGGAAAAGAAGGCTTCCCCCCCGGGAGTGGTTTGGCTATACGGCCGCTTCCTCAGATTTCGCCGCCGTAGCTCAGTGGTAGAGCGCATCCTTGGTAAGGCTGAGGTCGTGGGTTCGATTCCCCCCGGCGGCACCATCTGAGATCCCGGCGGGGCCTGACATTCGTGTCAGGCCCCGTTCGGCGTTCAGGGCCCTCTCTCAACAGCCGACCCGAATTGCGCGGCCCCCTCCGCCTGGAGGTCACCCGCCACCGGTTCGACAGGCTTCGGACAACGGTGTTAGGTTGCCGACACCGCGCAGGGGCGCACCCTTATTCAAGGAATATCCAATGTTTAAAGTCTTGGCTCGTCGCGCCTTCATGGCCGCCGCCGTCTCGGCAGTCGCCCTGGGCAGCATGGCCTTCCAGTCCAATGATGGTCAGGACCGCCACGTCCGCATCACCAATGCGACCGGTGTGACCATGACCCATTTCTGGGCTTCCAGCGCCGGCGAGGAAAACTGGCAGGAAGATATCCTCGGCTCCGACGTCCTCCCCAACGGTTCCGCCGTCCGTATCAACATCGACGACGGCTCGGGGGCCTGCGTCTATGACTTCCGGGCCCGCTTCGCCGACGGTGACGTGCTGGAGCGCTATCGCATCAACGTCTGCCGCGTCAGCGAGTACCGCTACTCCGCCGGCTGACCCGTCGGCCTGCCCTTCTGGGCGGGTCCATCGTCAGAAATCAGGGTCGCGCTCGTCAGGGCGTGGCCGTTTTTCGTGCCGGATGACTCAGTCGCGGCCCGGCCGGGCTGAAAAATCGGGGTGTCGCCACGGCGGGGTCGAGCGCCGGTCCCGGGTTTCGATGGCAGTCGGTCCATCGATCCGTTTGCCCGGCGCGGCATGGCCGATGTCGCTGAAATAGGGATCGCCATTGCCGTAGCCCGCCCCGTAGCCGTAGCCGTAACCGAAACCGGGCGAATAACCATTGCCGTACCCGTAAACGGGATAGCCGTTCTCGATCTGCCGGTAGCTGAGACTCAGCCGCCCGGTCTCGCCCACAGGCAGGGAAACGGCGACGCCATAGTCGCGATAGCCGCCGGTGCCGACGCCGACGCTGAACTGGCTGTGCATCTGGCGGTCGTCGACCGATCCGGAGCCGGCCGACTCGGCAAACGGCAGGGTCCCCGGCGAGCGGTCGTCGATCCAGCGGGCGATTTGCTGATCGGTGGTCAGGCCGTGCGGCGCGGCCGCCTGGGCCGCAGCAGCCGGCGATGCCGCCTCGGGCATGTCAGTGGCGTCCAGTTGGACGGTTGTGGCCGGGGCGGTGGCCACCACGCCGTCGGGATCATTGCCCGCCAACACGGCGACGGCGGCGAATAGGCTGACCGTCAACATAGGCGATACTCCCGGATGCGAACGCCATCCTAGCCCTGATTGCGGCCAAGGTCAGGCGATACCGTCGCCGCGGCCCAGCGGATCCGGCAGGGGCTCGCCCGCGACCACGAAGGTCAGGGCCACCGAATTGATGCAGTAGCGCGCGCCGGTTGGCGGCGGCCCGTCCGGAAAGACATGGCCCTGATGGCTGTCGCAGCGGGCGCAGCGGGTCTCGGTCCGCACCATGCCGAACGCGGCGTCGTGCACGGCACTCACATGCTCGGGATCGACGGGTTCGGTGAAACTGGGCCAGCCGGTACCACTTTCGAACTTGGTGCCGGTGCGAAACAGCGGCAGGCCGCACTCGCGGCAACAGAACACCCCCGTCCGTGTCTCGCCCAGCAGGGTGCCACAGAACGGCGCTTCCGTGCCATGGGCCAGCAACACCCGCGTCTCCTCCGGCGACAGGTCGGCTTCCAGCCTGGCGCGCTCGGCGGTGTCGGGGGGCGTCAGGTCGAAACCGGCGGCAGAACGACGGGACGAAGCGGTGGGAGTCGGGGTCTGGGTCATGCCCCAGACATGGGAAGGGCCGGACGGGGGTTCCACCCCATCCGGCCCGACTTTCGTCAACGTCCCGCGCTCAGGCAGCGCGATAGCGCCCTAGAACAGCGTTCCGACCCACGTCCGCACGGCAACCTCATCCGCCGGATTACCGGTGAAGGTCAGGCCCTCGGCCGGGGTGAAGGGCTGATGGCTCGGGCGCTGGCGCGAGGTCCAGGCCTTGTGGCCGTAGCTCAGGTCCGAATAGTTCGACGGCAGCCGCACATTGGTCCGCTCGATGAAGATCGAATCGGTGGCCGTGGTGGCCCCGACCAGTCGCACGTTCGGCAGACGGGTCAGCAGGTCCAGCGTGTCCAGGCAACCGCCCGAGCAACCACTGTCGACCAGAACCACGACCGGGCCCTGGACCGGGTTCGGTGCGCCCGTATCCTGCACGGCCGGACGGCCGGCCAGGGTGAACAGCGGCTGGTTGGCCTCAAGTGCGGCGTCGAACGCCGCGATGATGGCCCGCGTCTCCTCGATCACCGGACCACTTTCCTGGACGAAGCGCGGATCGGCTTCCATCCGGGCCAGGGTCTCGACGAACCACTGGCGATTGCCCGCCGTGGCCCGATAGGTGATCTCGCCCGCCGCCGGCTGACGGCTCACCGTGAACTCGGGGGTCCAGATGCGGTTGGCCAGGCCATAGCCCCGCGTGGTCGAACGGTACGACTGGCCCGAGGCCCCGCGCAGATCCAGCACGAAACCCTGCGGGCCGTGCAGCGACGCGATATCGCCCTCGATCTGGGCGTTGAACGCATCCCAACCGGCGCTGTCGGCGAAGGAATGGACATGGACCCACGGCCGGCCGTTGACCTGTTCGACCGCCAGCGGCGTCGCGGGCGGCATATAGACCGTGGCGCGGTAGGCTTCCTCGATCGCACCCGGCTCGATCGGCTGGGGACGCAGGTCATAGTCTCGCGAACGACGGCCATTCTTGAACTTGCAGGAGCCCGGGACGCCGCCGGTCCACTGGTTGTTTCGGTTCCACAGCAGGTAGGGGGCGCTGCGCACGCGTCCGGCCTCGGTGGTCAGGTCGCCTTCCCAGCGATCCAGACGCGCCATGGCCATTTCCTCGGCAGTCCGACCCTGGCATTCAACCAGCACGGCACCGACCGGCGGCGCGCCGCGCACACCCGGCTTCACATAGGTTACCTCATAGGCCCCGTTGCGCCAGCCGGTGGTGAATCCGGGCCAGCCGGTTACGAAATAGGGACCCAGGCCTTCAAAGGTCGGGGTGATGTCGATGTTCGAATCCCGGAAGCCCGCCCCGTAGTAGCGCATCAGATAGGCATGGGCGTCGCCGCTGTTGACCTGCGCGGCCTTGGCCAGGGAATCGGCGAGACCGGCGTCGAGCCAGGCGCGGAAGGTCTGGCTGGCCGGCCCCGGGAGCACCGCTGCGGGGTGGTTGTCGCGCAGGGCGTCGTGGGCGGCGGTCAGGTCCTGGCGAGCCAGGGCGCGGAAGTCCTGAGCCGAGGCGGCTCCGGCGCAAACGGCAAGCGCAAGACCGGCGGCCGAGGCAGTGAGTAGGCGTTGCATCAATCTGGACTCCAGGAACCGTCACGGGAAGGTAAGCGAGTTAAAGCCGATCCGGGGCAGGCTTGCCAAGCCCGAACCCCGACGGGGCGAACACCCGCCCATGTTTACTCCCAAGCGAACGCGGCCTAATCGGGGCGGTCGCTTCACGCAAAGATCACGTTCAGTTCAGAACGCGCTTCGGGCTTACGCATGTTTTCAAAGATATTGATCGCCAATCGCGGCGAGATCGCCGTCCGCATCATCAAGACCGCCAAACGCATGGGCATCCGCACCGTGCAGGTCTATTCCGAGGCGGACGCGGGCTCTCTGGCGGTCCAGATGGCCGACGAGACCATCCTGATCGGCCCGGCACCGGCAGCCCAGTCCTATCTGCTGGAAGACAGGATCGTCGACGCCGTGCGTCAGTCGGGGGCCGAGGCGGTTCACCCCGGATTCGGCTTCCTGTCCGAGAATTCCGGCTTCGCCCGCCGCCTTGAATCCGAAAACATCACCTTCATCGGCCCCAATCCGCACGCCATCGAGGCGATGGGCGACAAGATCACCTCGAAGAAATTCGCCGCCGAGGCCGGGGTCTCGACCGTGCCGGGTCACATGGGGCTGATCGACACCACCGACTATGCCGTCCAGATCGCCAACGAGATCGGCTATCCGGTGATGATCAAGGCGTCCGCCGGCGGTGGCGGCAAGGGCATCCGCGTCGCCCATTCCGACGATGACATGGCCGAAGGCTTTGCCGCGGTGAAGGCTGAGGCCCTGAACGCGTTCGGCGACGACCGTGTCTTCATCGAGAAATTCATCGTCAATCCGCGCCACATCGAGATCCAGGTGCTGGGCGACAAGCATGGCGGCCTGGTCCATCTGTTCGAACGCGAATGCTCGATCCAGCGTCGCAACCAGAAGGTCATCGAGGAGGCTCCCTCCCCGCTGCTCGACGACAAGACCCGTCGCGCCATGGGCGAACAGGCCATCGCCCTGGCCCGGGCCGTCAACTACGACAGCGCCGGCACCGTAGAATTCGTCGCCGGGCAGGACAAATCCTTCTATTTCCTCGAGATGAACACCCGGCTTCAGGTGGAGCATCCGGTCACCGAGCTTATTACCGGCATCGATCTGGTCGAGCAGATGATCCGGTCCGCTGCGGGCGAGCGCATGGCGTTCGGCCAGGACGACCTGAAGATCAACGGCTGGGCGATCGAGAGCCGCATCTACGCCGAGGACCCCTATCGCGGCTTCCTGCCGTCGATCGGCCGCCTGATCCGCTACGAACAGCCCGAGGAAGGCCCGCAGGACGGCCCCGGCGGGCCCTATGTGGTGCGCAACGACTCCGGCGTCCGCGAGGGCGACGAGATTTCGATGTTCTACGATCCGATGATCGCCAAATTGTGCGCCTGGGCTCCAACCCGGGCCGGGGCCGTGGCCGGCATGTCGCGGGCGTTGGAGGACACCCACCTGGAGGGCGTCGGCCACAACGTGCCCTTCCTCGCCGCGGTGATGGACCAGGACCGCTTCCGCTCGGGCCAGCTGTCGACCGCCTATATCAAGGATGAGTTCCCGGACGGCTTCCACGGTGCGCCGGCCGGGCCGCTGCAACGCGACATCCTCGTCGCCACCGGCATGGCGATGCATGAAATCGTCTCGGACCAGTCCGGCGACCCGTCCGACCGCATCGACTGGATCGTCCAGCTGGACCGCGAACCGGTTCCCGTCAGCCTCGGCTATGACGACGACGAGGCCCTGGTGCTCGACGTCGACAACGGCGACCGTCTGTTGCGCCTCAGCGAGATCGACTGGCGACCCGGCCTGGCCCAGTTCCGCGCCGTGCTCGACGACCAGCCCTTCACCGCCGAGATCAGGCGTGTCGCCGACGGCTGGGACATCCGCACCCGCGCCACGAAGGCCCGCGTCCGGGTCATGACCCCACGGATCGCCGACCTGTATGCCCGTCTGCCGGAGAAGGTCGCCGCCGACACCTCGAAACTGGTGCTGTCGCCGATGCCCGGCCTGGTCGTCTCCATTGCCGTCGTCCCCGGCCAGGAGGTCAAGACTGGCGAGACCGTGGCCATCATCGAGGCGATGAAGATGCAGAACATCCTCAAGGCCGAGCACGACGGCGTCGTGAAGACCGTCAGCGCCAAGGCTGGCGACCCGGTGGCCGCGGATGATGTGCTGGTTGAGTTCGCATAGGCTCCGCCCAGCGCGCGCTCTCCATGCGGGGCGCGCCAGTGGCGTCCAGCGTCAGCCTCGGTAGCGGGATCGGCTCCCCGCAGCCGCCGCAATAGCCGGGCTCGTCGGTGGCAATTCGTCCCGGAGCGGCAGTGCTCATCGCCTGACGTTGCATGGCCTCACCGCGCGACAGCCGGCCCACGCTCTGCTGTTCCAGATCAACGGCCTTGCGGTCGCCGTCGGACGGGGCGTCCGCCGCGGCGGCTCACGGCGTGCAGGCCGGTGCCACCGTCTTCATGGGCAAACCGTAAGCTGACCGACCGGACAAAATCTGTGAGGGTACGACGTCAAGCGGAGGAATTTTCATGCGTTTCGTCATTCTGGCAGCGGTTGCGACGTCTCTTGCAGGCTGCGCGACCCTTCCCCGGTCGATGAGCGCCGACACCGACTTCGTCCCCTGCGCCGACGCCGACAGCCACCCGGCCCTGGCCGGTTCGCTCTGCGCCCTGACCCGGGCCCCGCTGTCTTACACCGCCGCTGATGCCGGTGAGGTCGAGCTGTTTGTCCGCCAGTTCCCAGCCGAGGGTCGCCGCCTCGGGCAGGTCTGGCTGATCGCGGGTGGCCCGGGCGAATCCGGGGCCGGCTTCTATGCCCTGATCGACCGCTTCCACAGCAGCTTCCCCGGCCATGACCTGATGGTGCCCGACCATCGCGGCACCGGCCGTTCCAGCCGCATCTGCCCCGAGGACGAGGCCGAGGCCTCGCCCGGCGGGCGCGACCTGGCCGGTGCTGAATGGGGAACCTGTTTCGGCCTGCTGGAGTCGCGCGCCGCCTGGCCCCAGGCCTTCACCATCACCAACGCCGCCCATGATCTCAGCGGCCTGATGGCCCAGCATGACGGCGGTGGAAAGACCTTCCTGTACGGCGTCTCCTACGGCACCCAGCTGGTGCTACGGACCATGGTCGTCGCCCCGCCCGCGCGGCTGGACGGCATCGTGCTCGACTCCCTCGTCCCGCCCGAGGGCGACGATCAATGGGATCTCAGCCGCCGGTCGCAGGTGGTCGATGCCGTCGGTCTGCAGATGCTGGCCCGGTGCGATGCCGACGCCACCTGCCGCGCCCGCCTTGGCGGTTCGGCCGAGGCGGCGATGCGCGCGGTCGTCGATGATCCCGCCCTCGCCGCCCTGTTCCCCGGCGAACAGCCGAAGCTCTTCTTCGGCAGCCTTCTGGACAGCCCCGACGCCCGCGCCCTGATCCCGACGGTCATCGTCGGCGTTCGGGCCGGCGATACGGGCCCGCTGGAGGCCGCGCAGGGACGAATTGAGGCCCAGGCCGCCGCGTTCGCCGCCGTCGGGGCCACATCCTCCATCCCGCTGGTCGCGGTGATTTCAGCGTCCGAAAACAACGCCCGCCCCGACCTGACCCGTGCCACGGTCGCCGCCGAGGCCAGCGATCTGCTGTTCACCAGCAGTCTGCCGGGTCAGCTGGTCGGTGGTGCCGGCTACGCCTATCCCCGCGACGCCGCCTACGGCACCTCCCCGTCGCGTCTGCCGCCGGTGCTGATCCTGCAGGGCGATCTCGATCCCAAGACGCCCCTTGCCGGAGCCCGCGCCCATGCGGATCGCTTCCGCTCCGCCGGGCCGGTGCGTTTGGTCACCGTCGAGGACGCCCCTCATTTCATCCTGCTGACCGCTCCCGACTGCGCCGTGCGCGAGATGCGTGCCTTTACGCGCGGTGTCCGGGTGGGCGAGGCCGTGTGCAGTCTGAACCGTGGGCCGGTGCAGTCCGATTAACGGCTTGAAACCCCGCGATTCCGGAACCGGCAGGACCACGAGATCGTTGGGGCTCTGATCGATTGCGTATTCGATGGTCCACCAGTGAGCTACCGATGAACCGGCTTCTTCCCCTCACCACCGCGCTCGTTCTGAGTTTGGGCCTGCCCCAGGTCGCCGCCGCCCAGAATAACGGCCACGGCAATAGTGGTCACGACAAGCGCGACCGGGGCTCCGAACGGGACCCTCAGGACCGCGACGATCGCGGCAATGACCGTAGCGAGCGACGGGCCGAGCGCCGGGACGACAACCGAAATGTCCGTGTCGAGGCGCGCCGCGAGGACCGCCAGGAACGCAAGGGCGATCGCGACCGCCACGAGCGCCGTACGGAGCGGGCGGATGATCGTCGGGTCGTCATCGCCGGTGAGGATGGCCGGCCCGTTATCCTGCTGCGCCGGAATCGCGACCGCGGCCTGATCAATGGCTGTCCGCCGGGACTGGCCCGCAAGGACAACGGCTGCCTGCCGCCGGGTCAAGCCCGGCGACTGGCGACGCCGACCCGCCTCGATTCGCTGTGGAACGCCCGCAACGACGAGTTCAGCTACCGCTATGAGGACGGCTATCTGTATCGCCGCGACACCCGGGGGTCGCTGCTGGGCTATATCCCGGTGCTGGGCGGGGCCCTGTCACGCGGGAATCCTTGGCCAGCCCAGTATGACTACCAGCCGGTGCCGACCTATCTGACCAACTATTACGGCCTGAACGACCGCAGCGCCTATCGCTACGCGGACGGCACGGTCTACGGCATGGACCCGAAGACCCAGGCCATCACCCAGGTCGTCGCGCTCCTGACCGGTCAGAATCCGACCGTCGGCCAGCCGATGCCGGCCGGCTATGACATCTACAACGTCCCCAGTGCCTACCGGGACCAGTACGTCGACACGGCGTCCCGCCAGTTCCGCTACAATGACGGCTACGTCTATCAGGTCGATCCCAAGACGCGCCTGGTCCAGGCCGTCATCCAGCTTCTCACCTGATCCCGCGACCGGAGCCATCGACAATGACACGCTATCTGCGCTGGGCCCTGGCCCCTCTTGCGGTTCTGAGCCTGGCGGCCTGCGGAGGTGACGGCGGCAAGTCCGACAGCACGACCGAACCCTCGTCCCTGACCCTGGCCGCCACGCTCCAGGATGACGAGGCCTTCGGCACCCTCAAACAGGTGCTGACCAATGCCGGCCTGATCGAGGTGCTCGAGGGTACCGGACCCTATACGGTGTTCGCCCCCGCCGACGCCGCCTTCACCACGGCCGGCAGCGACACCGACTTCACCGCCGAGGCCATGCGCGCCCCGGCCGCGGCCCTGCTGCGGGCCCACATCGTGCCGGGGGCCCTGACCCGGGCCGACATTGGCGCGGCCATCGACAGCGGTGGCACCGGCACGATCCAGATGCGCACCATGGCCGACACCCTGCTGAGCTTCACGCGCGACGGCGACGCCCTGGTGGTCACCGCTCCGGACGGGGCCCGGGCGCATCTGACGGGCAGCGAGGCGCTGGTCAGGAACGGTGTCGTCCAGCCGATCGACGCCCTGCTGATCCGACCCACCCCGGTGGACTGACCGAAAGCCGAGCAGGCGATCGGCGGCCCTCCGGGCGGGGTCCGGCACGGCACCACCCCCGCATTGTCGCACTGCGAAAACCGTGCCACGCTCACGCCTGGATTGTGAGGGGCCGTGGATATATTCAGCTTTTCAGGGCGGTCCCCCCGCATGGATTTCTGGCTGGTCAGCGTCGGCCTGACCTTCGTGCAGTCCCTTGTCCTTATCCTGTTCGCTTTTCTGATCCTGCCATCACTGGCCTCCTCCACCCTCGCTCTCTCCGGCCACGCGGTGCCCGTCGCCGCCATCGCGGGGCTGGTCATCAACCTGGCCTTTCTCTGGCCGATCACTGCCGTCGCCGTTCGCCGCTCACACGACCGAAACCTGTCGGGCTGGTGGTACGGGACCTACGTCATCGTCGGGATCGGTCTGGACCTGTGGCGTCTGTCGTCGCCGACATCGGCCATCGCTGTCGCCGGGACCAATGTGAATGTCGCGGGTGCCCTGACCCTGGGGTCCTGGGCCGTCGGCCTCGTGTTCCTGCTGGTGCTCGGAGTCCTGCCGGGAACGCCCGGACACAACCGCTTCGGGCCCTCACCCCACAGCCGCCACCGGAACTACCGGGCACCGCTCGTGGACCGGCCCGGCGAGCCGCCGATCGCGGATGAACCCGCCCCCCTGCGCTGATCTGCCCGCCGGACGTGCGCCCCCCCCTTCCCGTCCTGTCCCTGCCGGGGCATGAGTCCCCCATGTCTTCCCACCTGCCGACCCGGCCCCGCTCGCCTCGCACGCCCCCGCCCGCGGTGCGGGGCGAGCCGGTCGGGTTCACCGGGGTCAGGCTGAGCACGTCCCAGGCGCACAAGGCCCTGACCGAGGCCGCGGATCGCATCGCGCCGCGGCGCAGACCGTGGGCCCGCGATCCGATCAACATCCTCGCCGTGTCCGGCGGGGCGGCGGGCGGAGCCTTCGGGGCCGGGTTGCTCGTCGGCCTGACCCGGGTCGGGCGGCGACCGGCCTTCGCCGTGGTCACCGGCATCAGCACCGGGGCGCTGATCGCGCCCTTCGCCTTCCTCGGACCGGCCTGGGACGACCGCCTGGCCAACGCCTTCACCGGCGGCCTGGCCCAACGGCGGCTGGGTCTGCTGGGGTTGATCCCGGGTCGACGCGCCGGGCTCTATCCGGTCGCCGCCCTGGACGGCCTGATCGAACCCTTCATCGACGCGGACGTGTTGAAGGCGGTCGCCGAGGCCCATGCCGCCGGCCGGCGGTTGTTCGTCGGCACCACCGACCTGGACCGTCAGCAGGCCAGTATCTGGGACATGGGGGCCATCGCCAGCCAGGGGCAGGCCGAAGGCAAGGGCGAGGCCGCCCTCGCCCTGTTCCGCACCGTGCTCGCGGCCTCGTCCAGCCTGCCGGGCCTGTTCCCGCCGCGGCTGATCGCCTGCGAGAGCAACGGCGAAATCTATCACGAGATGCATGTCGACGGTGGCGTGGCCACGCCGCTGTTCGTGCTGCCCGACGCCCTGCTGCGCTGGAAGCAGGTCGGACGGCGACTGCGAGGCGGTCGGGTCTATATCATCGTCAACATGGTGCTGGCCCCCGCACCCCAGTCGACGCCGGACAAGGCCGCGGCCGTCGCCATTCGCAGCTTCGACACCATGCTGCGCTTCTCCTACCGGCAGGCCATCAGCGCGGCCGCCGCCTTCTGTGCCGGAGCCGGTCTGCCGCTGGACGTGGCCTCGGTTCCGGCCCGTTCGACGATCGGCAATGGTCTCAGCTTTGAAACCGCGACCATGCGCGAGACCTTTGACGCCGCCGTGGCGAGCGCCGCGGATCCGGATGTCTGGGTTCCCGCCACGCCCGCCCCCCTGAGCCTGGCCGATCTGTTGACCTGGCCGTTTGGCGGAGAGGGTGACGAAGACGGGGACCGCTAGGCTGACCGGGCGCGTCCGGTCGAAGCGAAATCCGGCAGGTCAGCCGACCTCGCGCGCTGGCTCCGCCGCGGCATCCAGGGCAGCGTCGATCCCTTCCAGCAGCGTCAGGGCCGTGATCGGCTTCGGAAGATGAAGATCGGCCCCGGCCGCCAGCGAGTCCTGGCGGTGCCGGACCATGGCGTTGGCACTCAACATGATCAGCGCAGCGCGTGGCGCGTCCGGCCGACCCTGTTCCAGCGCCCGGATGGCGCGCGTCGCCGCCAGCCCGTCCATCACCGGCATCTGCATGTCCATCAACACCACGTCGAACGTCTCGCGCTCGAAGGCCGCGACCGCCTCGGCCCCGTTCTCGACCGTGACCAGGGTGGCGACCCGACCCGCCAGGATCAACTGCACCACCCGCTGGTTGACCGGATGGTCCTCGGCCAGCAGGACCCGCGGCCCGTCGGCACAGACCGGCATGGCCTCCGACGACGCCGGATTTTCCCGGATCAGACCCTGACGGGCGTCGTGCTCCTCCAGCGAGCGGATGCGGGACATCGGCAGGGTCACGCGGAACAGACTGCCCCGGCCAGGCTCCGAGCGGGCCTCAATGTCGCCGCCCATCAACTCGACCAGCGAGCGGCAGATCGACAGCCCCAGGCCGGTCCCGCCGAAGCGCCGGGTGATGGTGCCATCGGCCTGACTGAAGCGCTGGAACATGCTGGCCGCAAATTCGGGGCCGAAGCCGACGCCCGAATCCTCGACTTCCAGCGTCAGCAGCGCCGTGCCCTCCCAGGGATGATTGTCCTGAATGTCCATCTCGACACGGATCCGGCCGGTCTCGGTGAATTTGACGGCATTGGACAGCAGATTGCCCAGCACCTGTTTGATCCGGGTGCTGTCGCCGAGAAAATCGCCGCGCGCCGTCGCGCCGCGCTCGACCACGAAATCGAGGCCCTTGGCCTCCGCGCGTCCCCGCATCAGATCGATGACGGAATCGACCTCGGCAGCCAGGTCCATCTCGTGAATCTCGATGTCCAGCTGGCCGGCCTCAACCTTGGAGACGTCGAGGATATCGGACACCAGCCGTTCCAGCGTGACACCGGACTGTTCGATCAGCCCGACCATCTCGCGCTGCCCCTCCGTCAGGCCGGTCCGCTCCAGGGCTGCGGCGATGCCGATAATCCCGTTCAGCGGCGTGCGGATCTCGTGACTCATATTGGCCAGGAATTCACTCTTGGCCAGGCTGGCTGCCTCGGCCGCCTCCCGGGCCGCGGCCATTTCGCGTTCGACCGCCTGGCGTTCCGTGACGTCCCGCGCCACGGCGAAGACCCGTGCGTTCGCGCGCCGCGCCCGCCATTCCAGCTGACGATAGCTGCCGTCGGCGTGGCGATAGCGATTGACGAAACCGATGACCTCGCCCTCCGGCTCCTGCTGGTTGAGCCGCTCCATATGGGCCAACGTCGCCTCGACGTCGTCCGGATGAACCAGCGGCAGCAGCGGTCGGCCCTCCAGCTGATCCAGGGGGTAGCCGAGCATGGCCTCCCAGGCCCGGTTCAGTTTGACGAACCGACCCGCCAGATCGCGAATACACAGCAAATCCAGCGACACATCGAAGAAGCTGGCCATATCCTGCGACAGCCCGTCCCGGACACCCGGCCCGACCGGACTCTCGTCGCCCGCCGGCCCTTCGGCCACGGAATCGTTCGACGGTCTTCTGGGCATCGAGGGAACGACTCCGGCGAGATCGGGCTGCAGACGGGTCACCCTAGGAGCGTGACGGTTAACCCCACCCTTCCGGCCAGGGAATTTTGCGTAGTAGTGCCTATCGGCTTCAGATCGGGGGCGGTTCCGGAACCAGCGGTCCGAATATTCGCCCGGCCGATACCTTCAGCGCCGCGTCTGCCTCGTCCATCGTCGCCGGAACCCCCAGATCGACCAGGCTGGTGACCCCGTGTTCGGCAATCCCGCAGGGCACAATGCCGCTGAAATGACCCAGATCGGGCTCCACATTCAGGCTGATCCCGTGAAAGCTGACCCATTTGCGGACCTTGACCCCGATAGCGGCGATCTTGTCCTCGCGGCTCCAGCCCGCGCCCCGGCGCTCGACCCAGACCCCGACCCGGCCGTCACGGACCCCGGCCTCGACCCCGAAGGCGGCCAGGGACCCCACCAGCCACTGTTCCAGCCCCCGCACGAAGGCGCGCACGTCGCGGCCGCGCTGGTTCAGGTCCAGCATCACATAGGCCACCCGCTGTCCGGGCCCGTGATAGGTGAACTGCCCGCCCCGACCGGTCCGGTGCACCGGGAACCGGCCCGCATCCAGCAGATCGGCGTCCCTGCTCGATACCCCTGCCGTATAGAGGGGCGGATGCTCCAGCAGCCAGATCAGCTCCGGAGCGTCCCCTGCCGCGATCGCGGCCGCCCGGGCCTCCATCGCCTGCACGGCGGCGGGATAGTCGACCGCCGCGGTCGAGACCGCCCAGCCCACGGGCCGGCCGTCGGAACGAATCAGGCGCGAAGGCTCGGGATTTAACGTGTGCGAAAGCATGACGCTTCAATGTGGGTCCTGAGGGCCCCATGCAAGATGAACCGTCCGCGCAGACCCCAGTATCAGAGTGCGTTGTGAGCCAGATCGAAGCTGTCGATGTCGAGATTTCCGTCGTCCTGGGCCGATCGGTCCTGCCGATGAGCCAGCTGCTGCGCATGGGCCGCGGGGCCGTGATCCCGCTCGACGCCTCGGAACATGACGAGGTCTGGATCCTGGCCAACAACCATCCGGTCGCCCGGGGCGAGATCGAGATCCGGGAAGATCGCATCGCCATCACCGTGACCCGCACTGCCGACGTCTATGATTTCATGGCCGGCGCCGCCTGATCGCCGGTCGGCGTTCAAAAGCCCGTCACTTTCCGTCTGGCGTCGCCCGTGTCCGGGAAAACCGGGACCGTAGCCGCCAGGTGGATTGTCCTCTTCCCTTTCGCTGATCTCTCCGCTATTGCCCCCGCTCCGATGCGAGCGGTCGTGGCGGAATTGGTAGACGCGCAGCGTTGAGGTCGCTGTGGGGCAACCCGTGGAAGTTCGAGTCTTCTCGACCGCACCATCTGGCTAGACAGGACGAGTTACCGGCTGGATCAGGCTGTACCAATCAGGGAGGCAGACACGTGAAAAACACGGACTCCGCCACCCTGAGCCGGATCAAGGGCAGTGACCCCCTCGTCGAGGACCATGCGGCCCTCGACGAGGACTACGTCCTGACGGCCACCTTCGTCGAAAAGGTCGTCGACGCCGCGGATGACGGCGACGGCCAGCGACTCCGCTCCCTGCTGGAAGACCTCCACCCGGCCGACGTGGCCGACCTGATGGGGTTCCTGACGTCCGAACATCGCGGCGTCGTGGTGTTGTGGCTACCAGCCGAACTGCTGGCCGAGACCCTGCCGGAGCTGGATGACGGCATCCGCGAGGAGGTGCTGGAACGGGTCCCCCACCTGATCCTCGCCGAGGCGCTGCAGGAACTCGATTCCGACGACGCCGCGGCGGTGGTCGAAGACCTCGAGGACGATCAGCGCGAACGCGTCCTGGCGGCCATGCCCGAGACGGATCGCGCCGCGATCGAATCCTCGCTGGGCTATGCCGAGGATTCCGCCGGCCGCCTGATGCAGCGCGAGGTCATGGCCGCACCCCAGTTCTGGACCGTCGGCGACACCATCGATCACGTTCGCGGCCAGACCGACGACCTGCCCGAGCTGTTCTTCGACATCTATGTCGTCGATCCGCTGAACCGTCCGGTCGGCGGCGTGCCGATCAGCTGGCTGCTGCGGGCCAAGCGCAATGTAAAATTGTCGGAATTGATGGAGCCGATCAACGAGATCTCCGTCGGCACCGACCAGGAAGAAGTCGCCTACATCTTCGAGAAATATCACCTGATCTCGGCCCCGGTAATCGACGACGCCGGGCGGCTGGTCGGCCAGATCACGGTCGATGACATCGTCAACATCATCCAGGAGGAGAACCGCGAGGACATCCTGCGCCTGGCCGGTGTCAGCGACGAGGGCCGGGACGGCAGCGTGATGGACATCGTCCGGTCGCGTATCCCGTGGCTGATCATCAACCTGGGTACGGCGGTGGTCGCCTCCTCGGTGATCGGCCTGTTCCAGCGCCAGATCGAGACCCTGGTGGCACTGGCGGTGCTGATGCCGATCGTCGCCTCCATCGGCGGCAACGCCGGGACCCAGGCCCTGACCGTCGCCGTCCGGTCGCTGGCGGCGCGCGAACTGACCGCGGCCAACGCCCTGCGCATCGTCCGCCGCGAGGTCGTGGTCGGCCTGACCAACGGCGTCACCCTCGCGGTGCTGCTGGCCGGGATCGCCGCCATCTGGTTCGGCAAGCCCATGCTGTCGCTGGTTATCGGCCTGTCGGTGATCGTGAACCTGTTCGCCGCCTCGCTGGCCGGAACCCTGATCCCGCTGGCGCTGGACAAGCTCGACCGCGACCCGGCCGTTTCGTCTCCCGTGTTCGTCAGCTGGATCACCGATACTGTAGGCTTTTTCGTCTTCCTGGGCCTGGCCGCCCTGGTGCTGATCTAGGACGGGCGGCGCGCGGCCCGCTGCTTGCTGGTTCCCCGGTTGGGCGAACGCGCCCGTCTCGATTTGGGTCAGTCTGTTGTCCGAAGTGACCACGAAACACATGAAAGTCTCCCGTGAGGGCGTTGTCCTCATCAAGAGTTTTGTCGGCTTCCGTTCCAGGGCCGTCCGCGGCGAGGATGGACGCTGGGTGATCGGCTACGGCCATACCGCGTCGGCCCGCGAGGGCCTGACCGTGGCCGAGCCCGATGCTGAACTGCTGCTGCAGTACGACCTTCTGCCTGTCGTGAACGGGCTCAATCGCGGTATCTCGCGCCCGGTCAACCAGCATCAGTTCGACGCCCTCGCCAGCTTTGCCCTGTCCATTGGGGTTGATCGCTTTCTCGGTTCGGACGTGCTGCAGCGCCTGAACGACGGCCTGCCGACCCAGGCCGCCGATGCCCTGATCGGCTGGCCGGCCCCGGTGCCGCTGGATGCTGCGACCCGCCGTCGCGTCGCCGAACGCGCGCTGTTCAACGCCGACCCGAATCAGCCCGTTCATCTCGCTGACCTGTTGATCGCACCGCTGGCACCGCCGGCCGCGGAACCGGCGGCGACCGGGGCACCCGTGGCCGCCGTTGCTGCCCGCGCGGCCGCCGTCGCCACCCTGCTGGGCGAGCCCGCCGGGTCCGATGAGGCCGCGGCCCCCGCCGAGGCGATGGAATCCGTGCCGGACGCGCCTGCGCCGGCGGCCACTCCGGAACCGACGCCGACCCGGCCGGACGCGTCGACGGTACCCCATACGCCCCCACCGACCCCGATCCCGGATCAACCCCTGGCTCCGGCCTTCACCTCGGTCCCGGCCAGCATGCACCTGCAGCGCTACTCGCCGTACGCGGCGGGGAATGTGGGTCCGCTGCCCGACCTGACGGTTGCCGCTGCGACACCGGCCACGCCGCCCTCGCCTGCCGAGCCGGCCGCGCCCGACGCTCCGGCGGCACCGGTCGCTTCGGTCGCCATGAGCATCAGGATGGCGATGGTGGTCGAACAGGGCGTCTCCACGACCGACGCGCCGATCGTCTCCGAACCCGTCCAGGAACCGGCCCCCGCCGCGCCGGTCCCGTCCCCGGTTCCGCCGGCCGAAGACGTGGTCACGGTTCCGCCGGCCGATGAGACGGTCGTGACACCGTTTGCCGCCCCGGCCGTCGCACCGGTCGCGGCCCCGACCCTGGTTCTGACGCCCGCGTCCACCGACCCGGCTCCGGTCGACAACCGGCCCGCCTGGCCCGAGACCGAGCGCCAGGAGCCCCCGGCGAACCAGGAGCCCCTGTTTGTGGAGGAGCCGGCCGTATCCGTCCTGCGCCACGAGATGGAGACCGACGGACCGGCCCGGTTCGAGAAGAGCCAGACCGGTGCCTTTCTGATCATGGGGGGTGTGGGCCTGCTGGCCAGCGCCTTCTCGGCCGCAGCTTTCCGGCTGGCGCTGGAAGAACCGTCGCCGATGGGCGAGACGACCGTCGTCGCCTGGACCCTGGCTGTAATCGGTGGTGTCTGTGTGGTCGTGTCGTCGCTGAACCTCTACATGCGCTGGGGTCGCGCCCAACGGGACGACACCGGGCCCAGTTAGGGTTTTGCACCCGCTCCCGGCTGGTGCTACGCCCGGCCCATGAGCATCCCGAACGCCCCCCAATCGATGGAATTCGGCCTTGGCGAGACCGCCGACGCCATTCGCGACACCACGGCCCGCTGGGCAAGCGACCGGCTGGCCCCGATGGCTGCCGAGATCGATGAAACCAATACCTTCCCCCGCCACCTCTGGCCCGAAATGGGTGAGCTAGGCCTGCACGGCATCACGGTCGAGGAACAGTTCGGCGGGCTCGGCCTCGGCTATCTCGAACATGTCGTCGCCATGGAGGAGGTGTCGCGCGCCTCGGCCTCGGTCGGCCTCAGCTACGGGGCCCACTCCAACCTGTGCGTCAACCAGATCCGGCGCTGGGGCAGCGAGGACCAGAAGCGGAGATATCTGCCGAAGCTGATCTCGGGAGAGCACGTCGGCTCGCTGGCCATGTCCGAAGCGGGGTCCGGCTCCGACGTGATGTCGATGCGCACCCAGGCGGTGAAGACCGGTGACCGTTACGTGCTGAACGGTACCAAATTCTGGATCACCAACGCCCCCTCGGCCGACACCCTGGTGGTCTATGCCCGTACCGGCGACGGCAATGGCGGAGTCACCGCCTTCCTGATCGAACGGGGCATGAAGGGGTTCAGCGTCTCGAAGAAGCTGGACAAGATGGGCATGCGCGGCTCGGATACCGCCGAACTGGTGTTCACGGACTGCGAGGTCCCGGAAGAGAACGTCATGGGTCCGGTCGGCGGCGGTGCCGGCGTCCTGATGAGCGGCCTCGACTATGAGCGCGCGGTGCTGTCAGCCGGCCCGCTGGGCATCATGCAGGCGGCGCTGGACGTGGTGCTGCCCTATGTCCGCGAACGCAAACAGTTCGGCAAGCCGATCGGTTCGTTCCAGCTGATGCAGGCCAAGGTTGCCGACATGTATGTCGCCCTGAATTCGGCCCGGGCCTATGTCTATGCCGTGGCCCGCGCCTGCGACCAGGGCAAGACCACCCGCTACGACGCCGCCGGGGCGATCCTGCTGGCGTCGGAGAATGCGGTGAAGGTGTCGCTCGAGGCGGTCCAGGCCCTCGGCGGGGCCGGCTACACCAAGGAGTGGCCGGTCGAGCGGCTGGTGCGCGACGCCAAGCTGTACGACATCGGCGCGGGAACCAACGAGATCCGCCGCTTCCTGATCGGGCGGGAACTTCTGGGCAGCTGAGGAACCGGCCGGCGTCGCGTCGGTTTTCTCCCCCGAAGCCGTCGCGTGATGCCCGCACGTGCCGCGTCCGGCGCACGGCCGCCGGCGGCACGTTTCAGCCGGCCCGGCGACACGCCGCGGCCGAAATTGTGCGGCGCGCCTCCGGAAACAGTCCGGCTGATGATCCGGGAGGCGGTTGCGGATCGGGCCGGTACCCCGTGGCCGGGTTTGTCGGACCACACGGATCACGATTGATCCCCCGGTTCCGTTCGATTCGTCGGGTCGGCCTGTAGCGCCGGAGGCTCGCCCCCCCTACCTGTTGCATCGGCCCTCCTGGCCAGGACTCTCCACTTGACCATGACGCCCCCCCCGATCCTGTCGCCTGACGCCAAGCGAACGCTTTCCGAGGTGATCGAGAGTCTGGGCTATGGTGACAATCCGAAGCTGACTCTCGCCGAGGTTGTCGAGGCGTTCGGCGAACGGGCTTTCGGGGCGCTGATGCTGATGCTGGCCCTGATGTCGCTTCTGCCCTGGCCGCCCGGGGGCAAGGCGGTGTTCAGCGTGCCGATCATGCTCCTGTCCCTTGAACTGGCCATCCAGCGTCAGACCGTATGGCTTCCGCGCTGGCTGCTGCGCGTCTCGGTCAGCCGGGCGGCCTATCGCAAGGCCAGCGGCGGTCGGGTGCTGCGGGCGATACGCGCCATCGAGCGACTGACCCGCCCGCGCCTGCCCATTCTGACCGGAGAGCTGGCCGATGTGATCACCGGGATCATCTGCTTCGTCCTGGCGGTGATGCTGGCCCTGCCGGTTCCCCTGGGCGACATGCTGCCGGCCCTGACGATCGCCATCTTCGGCCTGGCCATCACCCAGCGTGACGGCCTCGCCGCGTTGGTCGGCGGCATCGGCACGGTGGTGTGCGGCGTCTATGTGATGCTGGTCTGGACCACGGTAGTCGCGGTGGTGACGGGCCTGCTGAACTGGGTCAACCGCCTGCTCTGACCCCAAACGGAAGCGCCGGAGGGGTTTCCCCCTCCGACGCTTGTTTGGACCTGAACGCGTTAGTTGCGGAACAGCGACAGAACGAGCTGCGGCGACTGATTGGCGATGCCCAGGGCCTGCACTCCGAGTTGCTGCTTTGTCTGCAACGCCTGGAGTTTGGCACTTTCCTTCGCCAGATCGGCGTCGACCAGGTTGCCTACCCCCGCTTCCAGTGCGTCCGTCAGCTTGCCAACGAACGTATTGTGGGTCGTGAGCGCTTTCGAGGAGGTTCCGAGGCGCGCGAGTGCGCCCGAAACAGCATCGATGGAATCGTTCACGGCAGTGAGGGAGGCCGTGGCGGCCGACAGGGTGTCGATCGCCTGGCTGGTCGAAACGGAGACGTTGGTCGATCCCAGAGCCATGACCTCGGCGGCCACGGTCAGGGTGGATGTACCGCTCACATTGGCCAGGGCCGCGAAACCGCTCGCGCCGGTCTCCAGCAGGTTGACCCCGTTGAATTCCGCGTTTGAGGTTACACTGGCGATCTGGTCGCGAAGGGCTTTGAAATCCTCGTTCAACGCGGACCGTGCCGCAGTCTTCAGCGACGAATCCGTCGCTGCCAGAGCCTTCTCCTTCATCTGGAGCAAGAGGTCGGAGACCGTCTCGCCCGCCGCCAGCGCCACATCGACCGCGGCAACGCCACGATCGAGCGACTGTTTCACCGCGCCCAACGCGCCGATGTCGGCCCGTTGACCCTGGGCAATCGCCCAGATGGCCCCGTTGTCCTTGGCACTGGAGACCTTTTTGCCGGTGTTGATCCGGCTCTGGGTCATTTCCAGCTGGGCGTTGGTCGCGTTCAGGTTCTGGAGCGCAATCATTGCGCCCACGTTGGTGTTCACCGATGTCATCGGCGGCTCCTTCCATTCTGGAGGTGGGAAACGGCCTTCTGGCCGGCGAACCGGTTCTGGCTCGGGAAGGTCCAACGCAAGAAAAGGGCCGACACCAATGGCGCCGACCCTGTTTGTTTTCAATATCTTGCGGTGTGGTCTCGGCCAGCCCGGCAAGTCCGACCCGGCTCCCGCGCCCCTGTTTGCCTAGTCGTGCAGCGTAATCAGGCCGCGGCCTGTTCGGGTCCCGCCAGCCCCTGCATGACCATGCGATTGATGTCGATCAGCGTCTGGAAATCATCGTCCCCACGCATGATCAGCGACGAATGCCGCCCGACGAACAGGCTGATCGAGATGATCTGGGCCCGCAACGGCTTGGCCATCGCGTTGCCGGGATCGCTGCAGTCCGTCGCCAGTGTCGACCAGAGCCGCCGGTTCCAGTCGAGCGCATCGATCCGCGTCTTGATGTCCGAGGTGTCAACCGTCGCCGCGTGCATCAGGGCACGCGTCACCTGGCCGAACAGCCGGTACTCCATCGCCCGGGGGGATTCAGCCCTCGTCGAGGCTGTCTTGTACGCCTGAAGGGACATTGCCCAACCTCTGCTCTTCGTAATCAACCAGTTTTCGGGTCGCCATAAGGGCCTTGTAGTACTCCCGGGCCAGAACGTGCCGTGACGCCGCAATACAGTCCGACATTACGTCCGGGTTTTGGGTGGCGCTCATAAACTCCGACAGTCGCTGGGCGAACTCATCGAAGAATTTGGGGGCCGATATCTCGTCCAGGTACATCATCATGACCGGGAAATAGATGCGCCTTGCCGGTGTGGTGACCTCGCTGGACTGCATGATGTCCTTCTCGCGAAGAACGCTGGCCTTGTTCTGCAGGATCAGAACGCCCCGGCGATCACCGTTCTGGACGACGGCCCCGTTGAGCACGAACTTTTCGCCGGGCTTGAGCGACAGTTTGAGCGGCATTTCCGGGAAATCTCCAACTGGCCCGCAGGATGAAGCTAGGGGCACGGGTGACAACAGACGTTAAACAGCCGTGGTTAACCATCCCTTGTGAAACCGCCAATCAGTTCCGGAACGTCGCAGGCTCGCCGCGCGTTGGTTGCCTGAACAGGAGGCGGCGATGACAGGCCCGGCGACCGAACCCGATGAGCAGGATCAGTCCGAGATCTTCGACGAAACCCATATCGACGACGAGGGCGAAGGCGATCTCCTTCTCGACGAGGCCGGGCCGGTGCTGGATGTGACCCGTGCGGACGGTGACGGCGACGACGATGACGACGAGCCATCCGGCACGGAGGCCGGCGATCCCGAGCGTCGCCAGGCGTCGGACCGCATCGAGGCGGAAGCCGATGTTCTGCTGGGCCAGCCGGGGCGAAGCCGCGACGACGACGATGATGACGGTGACCCGTCCGCCCCCGGCGAAATCGAACTGGTCTACACCGGACTCATGCGTGAGGTGCGCGGAGCCCAGGCCAGCGCCGCCCACTGGGAAGCCAAACGCCTGTCCGACGATGACATCGCCGATCTCGGCTACGGCCCGGACACCGCCGCCGCCCCCATCGATGCCGACCCGGCCCCTTGAAGGAGACCGTCCATGACCAGCGCAAACGACCCTCGTGATTCCGATGTCAACGCCCCCGCCAGCCGCCCGGCACCGCGCCAGCACGGCAAACCCGATCAGCTGCGCGAAGATGAGCGCAAGGCTGAAAACCGGCAGGAGGCCCTGATCGATGAAGCGGTGGAAGAGACCTTTCCCGCCAGCGATCCGCCGGCCCCCAAGCACATTACCTGAGCCGGAGATTCAAACTGATCGTTGTTAACCCGGGGGCGGATCGGCTAGGCCTCTCTCCAGATTGAGCGGAGCATCCGATGAAGCGGCCCACCGAGCGGTTCGAAGGCACGTCGAACTATATCGCCACCGACGACCTGAAAATCGCGGTCAACGCCGCCGTTGCCCTGGAGCGACCGCTACTGATCAAGGGCGAGCCGGGCACCGGCAAGACCGTTCTCGCCTATGAGATGGCCGCCGCCCTGAACGCGCCCCTGATCACCTGGCACATCAAGTCGACGACCAAGGCGCACAACGGCCTGTACGAGTACGACGCCGTTTCCCGCCTGCGCGACAGCCAGCTGGGCGAGGCGCGGGTCCATGACGTCCGCAACTATCTGAAGCCGGGCAAGCTGTGGGAGGCCTTCACCAGCCCGGTGCGTCCGGTGCTGCTGATCGACGAGATCGACAAGGCCGACATCGAATTCCCGAACGACCTGCTGCAGGAACTCGACCGGATGGAATTCTTCGTCCACGAGACCGGCGAAACCATTCGCGCTGCCGTGCGTCCGGTCGTGGTCATCACCTCGAACAATGAAAAGGAACTGCCCGACGCCTTCCTGCGCCGGTGCTTCTTCCACTTCATCCGCTTCCCGGACGATCAAACGATGAAGGCCATCGTCGATGTCCATTTCCCGGGCATCAAGCCACGGCTGGTCTCGGAGGCCCTGAAGACCTTCTACGAGATCCGTGACACGCCGGGCCTGAAGAAAAAGCCGTCCACCTCGGAGCTGCTCGACTGGCTGAAGCTTCTGCTGGTCGATGACATCGATCCCGAGACCCTGCGCGAGAAGACCCCCAACAGGCTGATCCCGCCGCTGCACGGTGCCCTGCTGAAGAACGAGCAGGACGTCCATCTGTTCGAGCGGCTGGCCTTTCTCAGTCGCCGCGAAGGGGCGCGCCCCGGAACCTGAATCGACCCGGCGCCGCCAGAGAAATTACCGCGATTTCACTGGATTGCCGGCAGAAAGGGGCCACGATAGCCGCATGAACAGGAACCGGCGGCAATGACACGTCCCCTCTTCGTCATGATCTGCGCCCTGGCCGCCCTCACCGCGGCCTGTGACGGCGAACGCACGATCCGGATTTCGAGCACCCATACCGGGCAGGACGGGCCGCATGGCGTGCTCAAGGTCGTTGAGGCCCTGCAATGTCCCCAGACCATGGGCAGCCTGACCCGCAAGGGCTCGGCGCGTGACGGCGGCACCGTCTGCACCTATGTCGGGGCCAAGGGGGCCGAGGTCAGCCTGCATCTGATCCGGCTGGAGAATGCCTCGGTCGACTCGGTGCTGCAGGCCTTCCAGACCCGGCTCTCTCACGAAATGCCGCTGACCATCGCCCGCCTGCGCGCCGCCGAGGAAACCGCCGCCGCGGAAGCCGCCCGGGCCGATGCGGACGCGGCCCGGGCCGACGCCGATGCCGCCCGCGCCGAGGCAGCGGCGGCGGGCGAGCACACCACGGTTCAGATGCCCGGCGTTCACATCGAGACCCGCGGCGACGACGCCAACGTCAAACTGCCGGGCATCGACATCGAATCCCGGGGAGACCGGTCCAGTGTGCGCATCGGCGGGATCAACATCCAGTCCAGCGACGGCTCGGGACGGGTCAATATCCGTGCGGGCGAGGACAACGTCAGCATCCAGTCCCATGCCGACAGTACCGAGGTCCGTACCAGCACCGGCGGCGAGTCGACCCGGGTCACCTGGGTGCTGAATGACCCCGAGGCGTCAGAGAACGGCTGGCGTCTGGTCGGCTATGAAGCGCGCGGTCCGAAGGGCGGTCCGATCGTGGTCGCCACGGTCCGCTCCAGGGACAGCGAGCGCGGCCGCGCCTTCGCCGATGCCCGCGAACTGGTGGCCCTTAACGTCGGACGTTAGACCATCCCTGTTGGCGGTCGAATCGACGGGGATGCCAAAACGGGTCCGGATTCAATCCGGCGCGAATTCTGCGCGGGTCGGATTTCATCCAGCCCACCCGAGGTCGCCCCCGGACGAGTTTTCACCGCGCGCCCTTGATCGCACGGCGCGGATGGGTCACCTGACCCTGCCCAACCGAGCAGGATTCCCGACCTTGGCCGAGCGCCCCAGAGCCACCCCCTCCAGCAAGGCCCCCCGTGCCTGGCAGCGGATGCTGTCCGGGCGGCGCCTCGACCTGCTGGATCCGTCGCCGTTCGACATCGAAATCGAGGACATCGCCCACGGCCTGGCGCGGGTTGCCCGCTGGAACGGCCAGACCACCGGCGAGAACGCCTTTTCCGTGGCCCAGCACTCCTGCGTCGTCGAGGAGATCGCGGCCCACATCAAGCCGGGCCTCGAGCCGAAATGGCGGCTGGCCGCCCTGCTCCATGACGCCTCGGAATATGTGATCGGCGACATGATTTCCCCGTTCAAATCCGCCCTTGGCGTCAACTACAAGGCGTTCGAGGCCCGGCTGGAGAGCGCCATCCACGTTCGCTTCGGCCTGCCGCCGAAAAGCCCCGTGGCCATCAAGACCCTGATCAAGAAGGCCGACCGCGCCTGCGCCTTCTTCGAGGCGACCCAGTTGGCCGGCTTCGAACGGGCGGAGTCCCTGCGGCTGTTCGGCACCCCGCCCGCGGGTTACGAACTGACCATCGACCCCCTGCCCGCCGCCGTGGCCCAGGCCCGCTACCTCGAGCGCTACCGCGTCCTCGCCGAGGCGGTCGGCATCCTGCCGGCCCCCGACGCCTGGCACACGGAGTAGGCGCATGCCGGGCGGCGAACAGGGCGTGCGAATCAGCCTTTCCGCCGTCGTCATCGCCCTGCGCGACCGTCGGGCCTGCGTGCTGACCACCGAAGGGGAGGACGGGGCTGCGGCCCTGCCGTTCGGCCCCTTCGTCCCGACCCGCGACCGCACCTTCGAACTGGCGCTCCGGGCCTTCGTCACGGCCCAGACCGGTTTCCATCTGGGCTTTGTCGAACAGCTGTACACCTTCGGGGATGCCGGACGGGATTCGCCGCGGGCCACGCCGGGACCCGATCACCGCCGCGAGGTCTCGATCGGCTACCTCGCCCTGACCGCCGACTCCGCCGCCGCCCCAACCGCCGACGCCCGCTGGACGCCGGTCCTGGACTTCTTTCCCTGGGAGGACCGCCGTCAGGGCGACGCCGGGGCCACCGGGGCCCTGACCGCCGGCCTGCGGGGCTGGGCGGGGGACGATGCCCGCCGCCTGTCGCGCTGCGACAGCCTGTTCGCCCTGACCCCGGCGCATCGCTGGAACGAGGGGCGGGTGCTGGAACGCTACGAGCTGCTGTACGAGGCCGGACTGGTGGCCGAGGCGGCCCGAGACCAGGAGCGACCGCTCCCCGCGACCGTCCCGGGACGCGCCATGGTGTCCGACCACCGCCGCATCCTGGCGACCGGCCTGGGCCGCCTGCGCAGCAAGCTGAAATACCGTCCGGTGCTGTTCGACCTGATGCCGCCGCTGTTCACCCTGTCCGAGTTGCAGGCCGCCGCGGAGGCCGTCGCCGGCCTGACCCTGCACAAGCAGAATTTCCGCCGGGGTGTCGAACGCACGGGCCTGGTCGAGGCCACCGGCCGGCTGTCGACCGGTACCGGCGGCCGCCCGGCTGAATTGTTCCGTGTTTCCAGCGTCGAGGGCCAGGGCGGCGAGGCCATGGGCCTGCCGCTTCCCGCCCAACGCTGACGACGGCGCTTTTCTTGCCCTGCCCGCTTGCGGCCCGGCTCCGCGCCCATTAGAGAAGCCCCTCGCTCGACCAAGCGACTTACGACCTCGCGGAGAGGTGGCAGAGTGGTCGAATGTACCGCACTCGAAATGCGGCGTGCCCGAGAGGGTACCGTGGGTTCGAATCCCACCCTCTCCGCCACCGGCCTTACAGCCCGTCGAAACAGCCGAATTTCCAGACCCGCAAGGGATGCTCGGCCTGGCCATTCTCCCTTCGGCGCGGCTTTGGCAGCCGCCGGGCGGACCGGCGCGCGCCCAGGGGCCTAGGGCAATTGCGTTTTGCGTCCGGGGGCGGATCAGCCGCACCACGGTTCTGGCGGTCGGGGACCTGATCACCCGGTGAACCGGCAAGGCCCCGATCGCAGATACCGTCGCTCGGGAAACACCATCCCGACTCGCCCCGGGCGGGCCGGCATCCCGCCGTTTCACCCGTTCCCGCCTAGCATCCGGACTTCAACCGACATACGCTCCGATCCGGAGGAGTGATGGCGCAGCGACTTACCGATCGGCAGCTGGAGTGTTTGCGGCTGTCCGCCACGATGACCGACAAGGACATCGGTCGGCACCTTGGCATCTCGCACCACACGGTCAGCCTGCACGTGCGCGAAGCCATGCGGCGACTCCAGGTCCCCTCGCGAAAGGCGGCGCTCCGCCTGATAGCATCTGATCCGCTATACGGGCCGGACGCTATAGCGCCCCGCGCCGGTCCGGTGCCTGTTCAGTTTGCGCCGGGCGATCCGGTCGACGACATGGAAGCGATGATCGGGGCCTCCGCCCGGACCTGGCCTCTGCCGCCGCCACCGCGGCGCAGCGTCCGGCTCGGGCTGATCCTCCTCTTCGCCGCCGTCGCCGCCCTGATCACGGTCGGTATAGTCAATGTGGTGTTCGGGGCCGTTGGAACCCTGGCCGCCCATGCTCCACCGAACGCTATCCTGACGCCTGACTAGTCCTCAAGCGTTAGGAGTCCAGGCGATGAACAACAGACATGTGGGGGTGCGGATTGCCCGTCGCCTCCAGTCCACCGAACACGCAGTCGACAAGGCGATGGTGGAGACCAGCGCGTTGATCCAGACCATGATCGAGGGGCGAAGGGATGCGGGCCTTGCCGCTGAGGTCGGACACCTCGCCCTGCTGGACATGGTGCGGGGCCTCAACCGGCTCGCCGAAGCCCGCAGCGCGGTGATTGACGGACACCAGGCGCTCGCCGATGTCGCATCGGCCCAGGGTGTCCGCTGGAGCCTCGAGGGCCCCCTCGAAGAGAAGACCCGCCCGTTTGTGATCGGGGCAATGGTCAGGGCCGCCTGATGCCGGTTCTGGAGCGGACATGAGCGCCGCCCAGTTCTCCGTCCTCGGCCTGAGCCTCATCTGCATCGGACTGCAGTTGTGGAAGGGGCGGAGCGCGGAGCGGATCGCCGCTGTCGCCTTTCTCGCCGCCCTGTTGATCACGCCGCTGGTGGACGGTTTTCAGATCGGCGGCTTGCGATGGGGGGTGGGTCTTCTGGCCGTCGGCCTGTTCGCCACCCTGGTCTGGCTGAGCCTGGTCGCTGATCGATGGTGGCTGGTCGCGGCGGCCGGGGTCCAGCTCCTGTCGATCGCCACCTACCTGATCGTCTTGCTGAACCCCGACATCCAGGTCTGGGCCAGCGTCTCGTTCCGCATCGTGGTGTGGACCGAACTCATGATGATCGGCCTGTTCGGCGTGTGGGAGTGTCGGGCCGCGCCCTATGCCCAGCCGACGCCGGTCGCGCTCTGATGCCCGGCGTCCAACGTCAATCCTTTCGCGGCCAGAACCGCAACCATCGTCCCGAGGGAGAGTAGTCAATGTCTGAAAGATGGACCTTCGCAAGAGCCGCCGACTTCTGGCACCGGCACTATCGGGCGGACCCCGAGGCGGTATGGGACCGTTTCATCTCCGCTGAAAAATTCATCCTCGACCGGACACCCCGGACGACGGACGAGGCGGAGATCATCTTCGAGGTCCTGCTCGAACAAGGCCTCGATGGCCGGGGTGACGGTCGAGACCTGAAGGCCCTGCAGTCCCTGCACCACTATGTGCGCCAGCTTCACCACACACTGATCGCCGCCTGAACCGTATTCACCCTCGCTTGCATTTGCCGGAAGTCCGCCAGCCCGCGATCCGCGTCACGCGGTGGCGAAGGGTTGACGCGCCCGGCTTGCTCCGCGGAC
>TARA_R110000850_G_scaffold274509_1_pt1 | contig 36400 bp, 38 predicted proteins | sample TARA_R110000850 | Tara Oceans TARA_R110000850 (sample SAMEA4397586) | marine metagenome | biome: Polar Biome; feature: [SRF] surface water layer (ENVO:00010504); material: water (ENVO:00002006), including particulate matter (ENVO:01000060) such as... | depth 5 m
AAGCTGCCGCCTGATCAAGCGTCACCAACTTTTGCGCATATCTCTCGGCGCGGCTCGAAGGGCTGCTGCGTGACGCCGTCGCTGAACAGCAAGATTCTGTTCAATCTCAAAGACCGGGCCGAAGTCCGGATCCGCCACGACTTCTCTCAGCAGGTCGGCCAGATCGGGCGGCAGGACCGGTGCCCGGCCCGAACCGGACCCGGTGAGCTGGCGGAGGGCGTCCTCATACCAGCTCTCCTCGCGGTCTGAAACGCTGTCGTCCAGTGTGAGACACAGAACCGTAGCGATGGCCTCAAAGCTGCGCTGGATCGCGTTCAGCCCGCGGAAAAGCGCGGCGCGCTCCAAGCGTCGTTGTATATCCTCAGACAGCCCGACTGGCACCTCTGCCAGGGTCCGGTCCAGATGCGCAAGGCGTTCGGCGAGACCTTCCAAGCGTAGCTGCGCGGGCTGGAGCAGGTCGGACCTGAGGTGGCGTTTCGTTTCCATCTCAACTCAGTCCGTCTCAAAAAACATGAGCGGCCCGAGTTTTAGGGCATGAGCCCCCAGCTCTTCAGGATATCCCAAGGACACGTTTTTGATCACGGTCCGGCCTACGTGCGCACCACATCGCCGGTGCGAGTGCCCGAAAAACCAGGCATCGGGCTGCGTCTCTCGGATCAGGCCATCAAGATTTGAGTGGAAGGAGGGCGTTAAATTGTCAATCTTACCTACTGCTGTGGCCGGACTCGGCCCATGATGGGTAACGACCACAGTCTGGCCAGACTCTCCGGCAAAATGCGGCTCACTCAGAGCGGCTTCTAGCCACCGCCGATGATCCAGATGTAACGCCAGCGTGTCTCGTGGCGCTATAGGACGCGTGTCCTGGCGGTCGAAGGGCAGGCCTGGCTCTATACCTGTCCGGATCATCCTGTAGTCGTTCATCACCCTGACTGCCGTATCAGCCGCCACCCGGACATCTCCGTGCAGCGCAAAATCTGTCCAGAGTGTGCAACACATGATACGGGTTACGCCGATCCGGAGCTCATCCTTCTGTGCGAAGCGAGCCCCCACGTCCGAGCATATCGCGCGGAGAATATGTTCCCCGTCCAATCTGTGCTGATAATAGTCATGGTTCCCGGGTATGATCGCGATCTTCTCCGGCGCGATGAGGCGCCCGAGGCGAGAGAGGATCCCTGGCCAGGTCCGGATCGGATCATTAGCAAGATCCCCGGCAATCACTAACAGATCCGGCTGCCGCTGATGGATGACGATGTCCAGTCCCTGCGCTGTCAGAGGGTCCACTGCCCATTTGGTCCAATAGTCAAAATGGGGGTCGGCTATGACGGCGATCAGGGCCATACGGTCATTTTCTCCTCAGGCGAATGGACACAGCGCGCGGCATGCGCCGCGCGGCGCGAAACGCCGGCATTTCTGTACTGATAGGCGGAGCGGGGCCCACTGGGATGTGGGTGTTCCGATTGGCGCCCAGCTTACTGACAGCAGGCGGGTGTGTCAATGGCGTTGTCTTTTAAGGTATTGAAATAATTATATTTTGTGATTTTCAGAGCGGTTCAGATTTTCGCAAACTTCAGGCCGGGTGGTCCCGGCGGCGAGGCGCCTCAGGGCGAGTGCGCCATAGGGGCGCGTACGGGCTCGCTGCGTAGGCGTTTGAGGGGGATTTCGACGCGGTTATGATGGGGTGCGCGCCCGGTCCAGTACCGTCAGGGTCTCAGTCGCAGGTGGTATGAAACACAATCGGCGTAGGATTTTCGCAAATCTGCGGGTCCCCAGGCTTTTAAACTGCGAACGCAAAACCATCCCCCTTGCCGGACGCGTTACCGTACAATCCTGCCCCGTCCAGCATTCGACCCCCAATAGTAGTCGACTGCATCAGATGAGTCCGTCTGGGGAGGGATCATCAAGCGGCGGCTGATCAATGTCAGGAACGTGGTCGGTGTCCTTGCGGATCTGGTTCATCCGGGCGCGTAGCTCCGGTGAGGTCTGGCTGCGATAGGTGGGGCAGTTGAACTCCTCCGCCAGGTACGTCAGCATCGGCTCCGCCAGGTCGTTATTGACCGTGGTCAGGAACTGGCGGGTATGCGGCGAGGTGCCCTTCACCCCGTCTGGCGCCACGTACACGTTATCCCCGAGATCGCATGCCAGGCCCGCATGTGACAGGAGCGGCTCCGTGGACGGGTCCGCGCCGGGTGCGATCTGCACGATCCGGATGTCGGAGTCGATCGGGTACACGACGATGATCGGGTTTGCATATTTCATCGGGAAATCCTTTCTCTGGTTTGGTGAGGTTAGAATCACCGATACCCGTGAAAGTACGAAATGAAAGTTTTCGAAAAACCAAATAATTATTTGATAAGAAATAGTTTTTCGCACAATCGGGCACTGCTTGAGCGAGGAGCATGGCCCAGATCAGTGCGCTGAAGTCTTCGGTCTGCGCTCCGCGACCCAGAGATCCTTGGCGCCGCACCTCCGCAGCAACATAGAGCCTGTACGCGGCCATCGGAACCTCCGGTTTCATCGGAATGGGTGTTACCCAGGGCCCTGAAAGCCCAAAATGGGGAGGTGTTGCGTTACAGAGATTTTACCGTAACGGAAATATCCATTATAAATCAAGCGTGTAACGGTGTTACGGTTTTTTCCGGATAAGTGTGTCTCTATGTGTGTACATGTGCATGTGTGGGTGTGTGTATGTGTACTTATATATTTATTTATCTGTAACACTATACATATATATATAATAAAGACCTTTGTTTTTAAGGATTTAGGGGTGTTACAGAGGTCCGTAACAGGGCCGTAACAGGCCGTAACGGGGGCAGATTTCGTAACAGTCTTCGATGTCTCTCTTGTGTCTCTTTGTGCTCCCCTCATCGCAGAGGTAGGCGGCACGCTACGGTTCACGTTCGACGCAGTGGCCGTTTTCCGGGCCGCTGAACGCGCTGGAGGGGTTTTTGCTTACTGCGGCCACCTGAGCCACATGAAGCATCTCTACGGGCATCTTTGGGCCTGCGGGTGCCCTTGGCTTCAAAGAAGGGGGGCGTCTCACCCGGGGTCAAAGACTGGTGGGTCCCTGACCGGACTAGCGGGACATGAATGTGTTCTTTAGAACCCCTCCCAAGATGTGCTTCAGATCACATCCATATCGCCACCTGAAAGGGAAAACTCATGTCGTCGCGCCGCCCGATTTTTGAAGATATCCGCGGCGAGCAGAGGGGTTTCATAGGGCCACCAGCCCCACCGCAGATCCCAAAATTCACGCCGAAGGGCGAGCGGGAGGCCGTCCACGCTATGATGCTGGGCGATCAGGCTGCGCGGATCGCGGCAGAGACAGCCGCCGATCGTGGGTCGCCTCTAGCATAGCCTTTATTATTTGGCGATCGAGGTTGGGGGGGGGCAATCTGGTTCGGTCATGGCCTCAACCGCTGAGGGATGCGAAAAACCGAACCGGTTAGTTCCTCAACGGACCACCGGCAGATCAGAAATCCGGGTTGTGTACCGGGGGCTGCGGTGCTCCGCCCGCATCGCCCAGGCTCGGCGCGCCCCCTCCACGCCCAGCAACATCGTCTTCTTCCCGAACCGGGCGTTGACCGCGTCCAGCGCCGCCATCACCGCGGGCGACCGGTCCCTGCCCTCGGCCGGCACGTCAAACAGGGTCCGGGGCCGGTCCGCCTCCGCCACCAGATCGTCCAGCATGACGCCGGACTTCGCGAAGGCGTAGGGGCCGCCCCGTTGCGGCCGGGACGCCTCCACACAGGCTCGGACTGCTCGGACCAGATCGCGCGTGTCCGAGGTCATCGGGGTCAGCTTCACGCTCCGGGACGCAGCAAACTGCGGCTTGCCCGCGCTGAACCGGCTGGTGTGGTAAAACACGGTCATGGTCCCCGCGACCATCCCGTGCTGGCGCAGCTTCTCCGCGGCCCGGGTTGCGTGGGCGGCAAGCGCGCTCAGGACCGTCTCCATACCCCGCATCGGGGGGACCCAGCGAACCGGGTGACCGCCCCCTCGACGACCGCGAGCACGGCCCGGCCGATGCGGCGCTTGCCGGCCTGGTCCACCGCGATCAGATCCCCATCCCGGATCCCTGCGTCCCACAGGCAGTCCCCCTCGACCCGCCACCAGAAGGTGGAGGTCGGGTGGCGCACGACCCATGCGATCGGGTCAATCTCACCCTCCAGGTCATCCGCTGCGGGTGACGGGAACCCGGCGCTGGCGCTCGCCAAGGCGAGCCGTTGAAATGGCCCGTGAAGGCGCACAGGTTTTTCGATCGGATAAACCGGCATAGCCCCTCCATGTTCATGTTATGTTCTGACTATAATAGTTACCACAGCTGGGCCAGAAACCAAGGGGATCAAACCTACAAATGGAACAAAGGCGCGCATGTGGGCTCGGCCGGAAATGAGTAGGACCGCTGGGGATGCGAAAAACGATCCCGTGAGAATTCTCGACTTTACGCGCTATGAGGTTTCACATCGGAGCTGTGACATTCTTGCGTAAAACATCTTATGTGTGTATGTGTGGTGTGTAATTGGAGGTAGCGATGCCGCAAGCGTCTACAGAAAAACAGCGCACGAATGTCACCCTGACCGCAGCCAATCTCGCCGCGGCGCGTGAGTTGGGCCTCAACGTATCGGCGATCAGCGACGCGGCCGTCTCGGAGGCAGTCCGGGCGGCCCGGGCCCGGGCCTGGGCCGCAGAGAACGCGGAGGCGATATCCGAGCGCCGCGCCTGGATCGAGACCCACGGCACACCACTGGCGGATCTCCAGGTCCTGAAGGTCGACTGATGGCGCAGTTCCAAGTCTACCGGGTTCCGGGTGGGCGGCTGGTGCTCGACCTCCAGACCGATCTGATCGACACCGGATCCCGGGTCGTCGCACCTCTTGTCCCGGCCTCCTCCGGGCCGAAGGCGATAGGTCGGCTCGAGCCGGCGTTCACGATCGAGGGCGCAGCCTACGTCCTCCATACCGCAGAGATGGCTGCGGTTCCCTCCGCCCTGCTCAAGGGGGTCCCGGTCGCTGACCTGTCCGGATCCGACTATGAGATCCGGGGCGCCCTCGACATGGTCTTTTCCGGGTTCTGAACCTCAAGATGCAAAGGCCGCCTATAAACGGTGGATTTCGTTCGGGACAGAAACGCCTTAGTTTTGTCCATGGCATCCGTCGCAAAGAGCCCATTGCGACGGTTGCAGCGATAAGCATAAAAGCCAGCTATGCTTTGAGGCCACTGGTTAAAGAGCACTCACTTTGCTATTCCAACACAAAGTAGCGCTCTTGGTCTGTAAACGTCACCGCCAGCTAGCGGGGCGACAGCTCCGTTTCCTTCAACGCGAGTTCGACAACCTTGCGCTTCACCTCGATGGGCACGGTCGTGTCACGAAGTTGGTGGAAATTTGAAGGTGGCGTAATCTCCGAGTGATCCTGAACCACACAACCGGCGGCCGGCACCGCCAGAGGAGATCACGCCATGAACAAGATTACAGACACCAGCGCGCTTCCGCTACTCGCTTGCGACGATGGCTTCGACCCGATCGAGGACCGGCTGCGCGCGAATATCCGCAGCTCCATAGAGGCCAGAACTGGACAGCTTTCTCGGCCGCCTACGCTACGGTCGGGAGGCCGGTGCGGTGAAGGGATATCGCCACGGCCACCGGGATCGGCAGATTACGGGGACATTCGGCACCGAGACGATCAGCGTGCCCCGCGCCCGCGTCGAGAACGAGGACGGCAAGGTGCGCGCGCAGCTTAGCCGACGAGGATGTCATCCGGGCAATCCTCGATGGCACCGTCATCAAGACGCGGCTGGACCGTAAGGCCACGAATATATCGGTTCTGGCGGCCATTGGCGTACGCCGCGACGGGCAGAAAGTGCTGCTTTCCATAATGAATATGGGCGGGGAGGGCACTGCAGCGTGGCGCCAGTTTCTTGAAGACCTCGACGCCCGAGGGCTGAAGCGCCCCGAGTTCGTGATCGTTGACGGGCCACCCAGGCTCGAAGCCGCGCTCGTGGCGCTCTGGGGCGACGACTATCCTGACATGATCTACGCCGACACCGCGGTCGAGGTCGAGAAACGGCGCAAGGCATTCCTGCGCAAGTGGGGGCTAAAATGCAAGGCGGTCGCCGATAGCCTGGAGGAGGCCGGAGACCGGCTCTTCACCTTCACCCGGCTAGATCCGGCACAATGGAAGGCAGCGCGGACCACCAACGCCATCGAACGCCTGAACGAGGAGTTCCGCCGGAGGATCAAGACACAAACCGTGCTACCTTGCGCCAAAACCGTGCCGATGCTGCTTTGGACCTTGCTGGCTTCCGGTCAAATCACCATGCGCAAGGTCGACGGATGGCAAACTCTCGACAAACCGATCGAGCCCACGCCCTTGACTTTGCTGCTTGATCAGGCGCAAATCAAACCGCTCGGGAGACACCGCCGGAGAATTTCCACCACTGTCGAGACACAACCTCACACATTTTTCATTGCTGAGCATTTCAAATCGATGGATTGTGAGCTTAATGCTACGAAGCACGAGGTCTGATGTTTTGGTTTCCGATGTCAGTTTTAAAGGAGCGTGGTTCACGTGACGCCAACCGAAATTCTTTCCGCATGTCGGGCCTTTCAGGCCCAGGACCCAGCGCTGCAGGCCAGATATCTGAGGGCCAAGAATGTGGTGCGGGCTTTTAGAAATCCGGCGTTTTACGAAATCACCACGCGCTGCAATCTGAAATGCGAAGGGTGTTATTATTTCGAAGGCGGGACCACTGTGGATATTCCCGAAAACATGCGGCTGGCCGATTGGGAACGGTTCTTTGCCGCAGAACACAGCCGGGGCGTGTCGATTGCTTATTTTGTGGGCGCGGAACCGGCGTTGGAACAGGACCGGCTGTTTGCGGCGGCTAGCCATTTTGCTTATGGTAAGGTGGGGACAAACGGGACCATTCGGATTGATCCGGCCTTGCCGTTTCGCATCGGTCTTTCGGTTTGGGCGGGGGATGAAATTTCGGACAAACGCCTGCGCGGTGGTAGCGTCTTTCGCAAGGCGCTGAAGAATTATCAAAATGACCCGCGCGCGATTGTCTTGTTCACCGTGTCCGGCTGGACGGTGGATCAGGTGCCTTTAGTGGCCGAATTATGCGCGGATCACGGCCTGCCTTTGACCTTTAACATCTATTCCCCAACCAACACGTTCAACCGCAAACTGGCCGCGGCGGCGCCAAATGACAGCGCCTTTTTCCGCGTCAGTTCTCTGGCATCGTCACCGCGGTTTGATGATGACGGAACGCTGGACAGTATGCGGCGCGCGATGAATGATGCGGTCGACCGGTTCCCTGATACGGTGATCTATTCCAAATATTACAACGATCACATCTGCCAGCCGGGGCCGCGGTATCAGTTGGATCCTGACACCGGGATTGCTTTGGATTGTAAGTCCCGCATTCAGGACCCAATGCGGTATTACGATGCGTCGCTGCAACAGAACCCGGTCAAATGCTGTACTCCGGATGTCGATTGCGCCACCTGCCGGATGTATGGCGGGGGCTGGTCATCGCAATTCATGCCCCGCCCCAAGGATGTTGCGGACATCACCGCCTTTGCGGGCTGGGTCGACAGTCTTGAGATTTTGGGAAAGATAATGTTGTACCGGTCGCAGGATCATCATGTGATCACCTCTGTCGCATGAGCATCTGCGCGCCGCGGCTGGCCTTGCGTCCTTTGGCGGATACCCGGTGGACAACGATGGCCGATATCATCCGGTTCCGCGAAGACACGCGCCCGGCTGAATTGCTGTATCAGGGCGTGGTGCATACCCAGACAGGCGGGCGGGATGTGTATTTCATCTCCGATCCCGATGCGATCGCCACGATCCTGCAAACGGACAGCAGAAATTTTCCCAAGGCGCCTGCCAATTACCGCATCGGGTACAGAGCCTTTGGCCCTTCGATAGCGGGCACGCGTGGCCCGGCAAATCAGCGCCAGCGCAAGGCCTTTGCCCCCCTGTTTGGGGGCCCTGCCCTGCGCCGGATGGCGCCTGTCAATCTGGAGGCCGCCAAAGCCGCCGTGGCGCGCTGGTCAGGGTGTGACAGGCTTGATCTGAGCCGCGCAGCCAGCCGTCTGGCGCTGGACATCAGCTGGAGCATGTTTCTGGGGCCCGGCCATTACACCCAGGCTTCGGATCAGGTCGAGGCGCTGTTTGACCGGCTGTTGTCGATTCCTAAATCCGACATGACCGCGCAATTGGGGGTGCTGGGCGATTTGGTCGATGAACTGGTCCGGTCGGGCCGGGACAAGATATTGCGCCACGACAACCCAATATCTCAGATCTCCTGCCCCATGGGGTCTGGCGGGGCCGCGCCGCTCAGCCAGCGGGAAATCTATGCCAATGCGATGAATATGGCGCTGGTGGGCTTTGCCTCGACCGGCAATTGCCTGGCATGGGGGCTGTGGGTTCTGGGGCAGGTCCCTGACTTTCAGGACAGCCTGCGCCGCCGCGCGCGTCAGGGCCAGCCCATCACCGGGGCGTTGCAGGCGCTGTATCGCGAAGTCCTGCGGCTGTGGCCTCCGGCACCGGATGCCTTGCGGCTGGCCAACCGGACGCTGGCGGTTCAGGGACACACCATCGCCCCGGGGGCGCATATCATGGTATGTCCCTATGCGTTGCACCGCCGTGCAGATATCTGGCCCGACCCGGACCGATTTGATGTGCACAGGTTTGCCGGGGTGGACACCACACTACCCCGCCACCAAACAATCTGGCCTTTTTCGGGGGGCAACCATCGCTGTCCGGGACAGGCCTTTGCCTGGGCGGAACTAGTCAGTGTGACCGCGGTGCTAATCCAGTCGTTCCGGATTTCCGTCGCCGCGGATGAGGCATCACAGGTTGGGTTAAAGGTCGGCGCGCTATTGGACCCCGACCGCCCCCTGATGGCGCAGCTTGACCCGATTGAACCGAACACTAATAACTCCAGTCGCGCCCGATGACATAGGCATAACGGGTGTCTGCAATCCGGTGTTTCAACATATCGGTGATATAGGCCAGATAGGTTTCACACCAGCGTGTGACAAAATCCCGCAAACCTTCATCCGGTTCGGGCGATGGCATCTTTTTGTATGCGGTATGTATCCGTTTGTCTTTCCAGTACCGTTCGCTCCATACGCCGGGCGCGCCGGTGCGGTATTGGATATGGGCATAGCTTGTTTGGACCGGCAATGGTCCGAAATCGCTGTTGAACAGGTGTTTGGGATCACTTTTATGCACGGAATCCGGGCCACACCACATGATCGCGTTCTGCGCCAGATATCTTTGAATGTTGCGCCGGGCCTGAAGAGGGGCTGTCCGCATCCAGACATCTTTGCGGCCCTGTCCCATCCAGAACCGGGGTTTGCCGCCAATCATGCCAAGGTTGTCGAAATGGCGCGAGGTCAACAACGCATGGGCCCAGACTGGCCCCAGATGTGACCCGGCCATAAGACAGCCTTTGCCCTGGGCCAAGGCATCGTGCACCAGCGTATAGTCGGGGGGGTCGGTGATGTCGGTGATCTGATCAAAGATGTGGTCTTCATTGTTGGTTTTGATGGCGGTGTACAACATCACCAACTCGTCCGCCTGTGCCTGCCATGCTGCAGCCGCCAACCAGTCGGCGAGGCTGCCATAGGGTCGACCGCACAATTCCCAAAAGGTGACCAGTTTTCGGTTCGCCGCACTCTGGCTCGGGGGCACCGACAGGGCGGCAATCTGGCCGCGCAGATCATCGCGGACAAGGCCGCGGCGCTGCAGACGGCGCAGAGGGATTTCGTTCAGGTCCGATGCGTTGAAACTTTGACTCAGACGCTGTTTCAAAGCATCATATGCATGTCCGTCGCCAGGGTTTGCATCTGCTGTGTCGCGCAAAAGCTCCAGCGGAAACAGCGCCGCGTTCGACGTATCCATCTGGGTCGGCAACATGGCCAGAGCTGCCGGACGATCCGGCCCGATCACAGCAAAGCTGTCAAATAGCGCCCGCAGTTTTTCATAATCTCCGGCCTGAACACAGCACCGGGCCATGCCTTTGACGGCCGTAATGCGTGCATTGGCTGCACAATCGGGGTGGCCATAGATGCCACGCCAGATGTCATAGCCTGCATCATACCCCTGTTTGGCTTCGCAGATCCGGGCCAGCGCCCATCGCAGGCTTAGATCATCGCCGGTTTCCGCGACAAACCGATCATAGGCCTGTTGCAGATCATCGAATTGCCGGGTCTGGATCAATATCTGAAACAGACCGGTGGCAATCCACAGAGCGTCGGGCCGCGCGGCAAAGGCCTGGCGGGCCAGCGTTTCCTCTAAACTGGTCTTTCCCGCCACCTTGGCCCAGGCCACCCCGGCCAGCATGATCAGCACGCTTGTGGGCCATGACTGCAAACACTGCGTCAGATGCGAGTGCGCCGTGTCGAGCTGGCCAAGCTGGGTCAGCGCGCGGATCCGTCCGGCTTCGGCATGTTGCAGGGTCAGCGCATCCGGCTGGGTCTGTATGATCTGTTCAAACAGGTCCAGCGCCTGATCATAGGCGGCGGCCGCCAAACGGGTCCGGCCGGTTTCAAGTTGGTCTTGTATGCTCATTCTGTGTGTCTCATTGCGGCCAACGCCGGGCCTGAGGCACGTCGCTTTCGATTTCTGCTAGGGTAATTATGACATATCCCGAGCATATCAAATGTACACCGATATTTTCGGCCTTGTTGCACGGAGCCCCACTCGGCTGATATCGGTCACGGCTTATTCTTTTGAGGATACTGTATATGCCGCACAAGTTCAACGCTGATCGGCGTGACAAAATTCCGAAGCAAAAGCAGCGGGTGACCAACTGGTCTGAATACAACGAGGGCCTGCGGCGGCGCGGCGATCTGACGGTCTGGATCAGCGAGGACGCGCTTGACCTTTGGGCGGCTCCACGTTGAACAACCCCTGGTGGTCAGCCATGTTACTCTGATCTGGCAATCGAGCTTTGCCTGACACTGGGCATGGTCTTCAAGCAACCGCTGCGGCAGACCCAAGGCTTGATGCGCTCAATCGCGACGCTGCTGGGAGTGGCCATTGCAGTGCCCGATTTCTCCACTTTGTCGCGCCGGGGCAATGGGCTGACGTTGCACCCAAAGCCGAAATCCAAGAGTGACAAATCAGTGCAACTGGTCGTGGACAGCACCGGACTCAAAATATTTGGCGAGGGCGGCTGGCTAGAGGAGAAGCATAAAGCCACGGCGAAACGCAAAAGTTGGCGCAAGCTACACCTTGGTCTCGATCTTGATAGCTGTGAGATCGTCTGCTCTGATCTGACCACGGATGACATTGGAGATCCGACTGCCCTGCCGGTGTTGCTGGATCAAGTCAACGGCCCAGTTGACCTGTTTCTGGAGGACGGTGCGTATGACGGCAAACCAACATCTGATTTTCTTGCGGCTCGGTTTGGGTCGATGACCGAGGTCATAATTCCGCCTCCCAAGAACGCAGTATTCAGTCCGAACGTGGCGCATCATCCGACGTCACGCGACTGCCATATCGCCGAGATTAAAAGCAAGGGGCGCATAGAATGGCAGAAGTCATCGGGCTACAATCAGCGCAGCCGGGGCGAAACCCTAATGGGCCGCTGGAAGACCGTTATCGGGTCAAAGCTCAAGGCACGCACCTTCAACAATCAGAAAACAGAGGTTAAGATTGGCGTCCGGATTCTTAACCGGATGACCAAACTTGGCCGCCCCAATTTCCAACGCACCGCCTGAAATCCGTCTCGGGTAGAGCACGCTCCGCGCTTAAGTTGATCTGTGCAACACGGCCGGTATGAGGGCAGTTATTCAACGCTGAAGCCGTTTCTACGGGATGTACGACCGCTGGTTCGGACAAAATTTGAGTGACGCTTTGAGACGCCAGCCGGTCAACAAGCCCAAGTGGACGTTGCGGAGTTCAGCGTGGCGTTCTCGGACGAACCCGGTGTCACCCGCAAGGTCTGGCTGTTCTCGATGGTTTTGGGCCATTCAAGCTGGCTCTGGGGCCGGTTTGTGTCGAGCCAGAACCTGCAATCGGTAATGCGGTGTCATATCGCGGGGTTCGATGCCATGGGCGGATCACCGGAACACATTCTCTATGATCGTATGAAGACGGCAGTGATCGGCGAAGATGAGGCTGAGATTGTCACTTACAACACGTCCTTGGTTGTGCTGCTGAACCATTATGGCACGGACCCGCGCGCATGCAGACCTTATCGGGCAAAGACCAAGGGCAAGGTTGAGCGACGCTTTCGTTACATCCGTCAGGACTTCTTTCTGGCGCGTACGTTCCGCAATATCGACGATCTGAACGCCCAGTTTGATCTCTGGCGGACAGATATTGCGAACCCGCGGTTGCATGCCACGACTTTGCGTGTGGTAGATGAGGCCTTCGTTGAGGAGCAGCTCAGCCTGAAGCCACTGCCCGCGATCGCGTACAATGCCGTTCTCACTGTTGCACGGCGGGTCAGCCATAAAGGCATGGTGTCCGTCGCTGGCAATTATTACAGCGTCCCTGACACGACGCGGAAACGCGTGCTTGAGGTCCAAAACCACCCCCATGAAGTGCGGATCTTTGAGGACGGGGTTCTGATTGCCAGCCATCCTGTCTTGAGTGGCAAGAACCAGCGGCACGTTGATCCGGCGCATCGAAAGGCCCCACCGCAGCGCCTGCAGCCAGCACCATCGCCAGGCATTGCGCGCCGTTCGTTGGATTTTTACGGCGCTGTTGGTGAACGCATGGCAGCACAGGGGGCGCAGCAATGACTGAAGTTCTGGACCGGATCAGAGGTGCGATGGTTGGGCTGAAGATGCCGCGCGCCTTGGAGGCTCCCGACCATACCGTGCAAAAATTGGAACAGGGTGAGATCACTGCGATTGAGGCCATCGACAGCCTTTTGTCTGAGGAATACAGCACGCGGGAGACGCGGCGGATCGATGTGGCTCTGCGCACGTCCAAGCTCACGCCGATCAAAACCTTGGAAAGCTTTGACTTTAGCTTCCAGCCCTCGCTGGATCGCGAACGGATCGCAGCGCTTGCCCAGCTCGACTTCATACGCCGCGCTGAAGTTGTTCACTTCCTCGGGCCACCGGGTACTGGAAAAAGCCACCTTGCAACAGCGCTTGGTGTGGCGGCCGTCAAAGCAGGCATGCAGGTTTATCGTGCAACCCTCGCGGAGCTTGTCGAGGTTTTGGCAAAAGCTGAACGGCAGGGATAACTGGCCGAGAAGATCTGGTCCTATGCCAGATCATCACTGCTGATCGTTGACGAGATCGGCTACCTGCCGATCACCCAAGGCGGGGCAAACCTGTTCTTCCAACTCGTCAACGCGCGCTACGAAAAGGGTGCGATGGTCCTCACCTCCAACCGAGGGTTTGCCGAATGGGGCGACGTCTTCGGCGATCCTGTCGTAGCCACCGCGCTTTTAGATCGGTTGTTGCATCATGCCGTTGTGGTGCAAATCGAAGGCGCAAGTTACCGGCTGCGCGGTCACTCAGACCTCATCTCGGAACACGCCCGCACAAACGCACCTATCACGCCACCGCCCGCACCAAAGCGGCGTGGTCGTCCGCCTAAGAATGGAGCCACAAGTCACTGAAAGCGGCTGACAACTGACCCCCGATAAACTGGGGAATTTTACTTTGCCCGAACTGGGGGAATTTGAGCTGCCATTTACACTGATGTATAAATCGGGTGATGAACGGGTTTACCCTTTCCTTGGGTAGACACATTCCACGGCTTTAGTGGCGGTGATGCCGAGCGCGATGAAGCCTTCCAGCAGGGCAACCTGACGGTCCAAGTTCCCGTGCAGCCAGTCGCTGGCCCATAAATGGGACATTGATCAAAGCTTGGGCGTCGATGAAAAGTTTCCAGCCGAAGACGGAGGGCACGCCGCAGGACGATGAGGGATCGGATGACCCGCCAACACCCTCCATCAACCCGCCCAATCCGAACCCGTGATCGAACCGATGCCCCGCTCCAATCTCCGCAACCGCAACGCCGAGGTCGACTTCAAGGGCGAGAAGCGCTCCAATGCGACGCATGCCTCAACCACAGACCCGGACGGCCGGCTTTACACAAAGTCGCACGGCACCGGTGCTGCGCTGTGCTTCATGGGCCATGCGCTGATGGAGAACCGCAGCGGCCTGATCGTGCAGGGCGATCTGACCCAGGCAGACGGCCGCGCCGAACGGCGTGCCGCGCTCGACATGGCTCACCGCCACTCCCCTAGATTCCCCCGCAAGCTGACGCTTGGGGCCGACAGGGGATATGACGCCGCCGAGTTCGTTGTGACCCTCGTAAAGCCTGCGTCACCCCGCATGTCGCGCAGAAATCGCGATATTCAGCGATCGACGGGCGCACGACCCGACATAAGGGTTACGCCTTGTCGATCAAGCACCGAAAGCGGATCGAGGAGGCCTTCGGCTGGGCCAAGACTGTCGGCTGCATGGCGCAAACCGTCTATCGGGGCGTCGAACGGGTGCGATCCCGCTTCATTCTGACGATGGCGGCCAATAACCTGGCCCGACTACCCAAATTGCTGGGGGCATGAAGACGGAGGCGACTGCATACTGGTCGAAAAACCAGGACCACCTCTGTGCCCTGACTTACTTTGCCAGACGCGCCAGAAGATGCCAGCTCTCAGACCGCTTTATTCAGCTTGTCCGCCAAGTCCGTTTTCTCCCAGGAAAAACCACCATCAGCCTCGGGCGCGCGTCCGAAATGGCCGTAGGCGGCGGTGCGTGAATAGATCGGACGGTTCAGCCCCAGGTGCTCGCGGATGCCACGCGGGGTGAGGTCCATCGTCTCCACCACGGCCTTCTCGATCGCCTCGTCGGCGACCTGGCCGGTGCCATGCGTATCGCAGTAGATTGACAGCGGTTTTGCCACGCCGATTGCATAGCTCAGCTGCAAGGTACACCGCGTTGCCAGACCGGCTGCAACCACGTTTTTCGCCAGGTAGCGTGCGGCGTAGGCGGCCGAGCGGTCCACCTTTGTCGGATCCTTGCCCGAAAACGCACCCCCACCGTGCGGGGCCGCCCCACCGTAGGTGTCCACGATGATCTTGCGTCCGGTCAGGCCTGCATCGCCGTCAGGGCCTCCGATGACAAACTTGCCCGTGGGGTTCACCCACCATTCGGTTTCCGGCATGATCCAGCCTTCGGGCAGGACCTCGAGGATATATGGTTCAACCACCGCGCGCACATCCGCACTGGTCATGCTCTCGTCCAGATGCTGGGTCGACAGCACGATGGAGGAAATGCCACAGGGCTTGCCATCCACATATTTCACGGTGAGCTGGGATTTGGCGTCGGGGCCGAGGGTCGGCTCGGTGCCGTTCTTGCGCACTTCGGCAAGACGGCGCAGGATCGCGTGAGCATAATGGATAGGGGCGGGCATCATTTCAGGTGTCTCGTCCACGGCATACCCAAACATGATCCCCTGATCGCCAGCGCCTTCGGGCTTGTCGCCGTTCTCGTCTACGCCCTGTGCGATATGGGCGGACTGGCCGTGCAGCAGGTTGGAGACCTCAATGGTCTTCCAGTGGAACTTCTCCTGCTCGTAACCGATATCCCTGACACACTCGCGCGCAATCTGTTCGATCCGGCCCATCTGTTCGTCCAGTCTGGAGCGGTCTTTAAGCGACACCTCGCCGCCAATCAGAACACGGTTGGTGGTCGCGAATGTTTCCGCGGCAACCCGTGCGTGTGGGTCTTCTGTCAGAAAGGCATCGAGAACGGCATCGGAAATACGGTCGCACAGCTTGTCGGGATGCCCCTCTGAAACGGATTCCGAGGTGAAGAGGTAATTTGGACGTGTCATAAAAGTGCTCCGGTATCTACATTTTTCCCGTCAGGAAGCCGTTGGGAACTGAACTCCAGCCGATAGAAGGCATTGGCAGACAGGTCAATTGGAAACTGGAGCATACTGCAGTGCGGGCCATCCCGGGTATGCCGCCAACCGATCAGATCCCGGCTGACCGGAACACGCCGTTCACCTTGTCACGCGGTCATGGCCCGAACGCGTCAGGAGACGTTCTTTTGACCACTTTTCCATGCGCCACTCTTTATATCCCGGTCGGTTTCATCAACCGTTCCAACAAGCTCGGGGCGATGCCATGATCTGCTTCAGAAAACAGTGCCCCAAGCCAAGTTGTGCCGGAGGCAAGCAACGACATTCGAAATTTTCGGAAAGAGGCATTGCACGCAGTACCCGAGCCTATATGATGAGCACAATTATTTCATGCGATTGCAGTAGTCGCGTTTATTTTACGCGGTTGTTGTAAATTGTTAAATCTTCTTTGAAGATCAAAACCATCAAAATAGACCTATGGATTTGTAATGACGAAAAGTGTTTTTGTTGTAACACCGTGCATGAACGGTGGGGAGACGATTGATCGAACAATCCTTAGCGTTGTTTCCCAAGCCGGTGATGTCCGCATACGCTACCACATTCAGGATGGCGGATCGACGGATGATACCTTGCACAAGCTGGCGGAATGGAAGCGGCGACTGGACGACAAATCCTTTCCGATCCAGTGCCATTCAGTGCGTTTTTCGTATAGCTCAGAACCGGACACAGGCATGTATGATGCCTTGGTGCGTGCGTTTGACAAGGTAGACGCGCCCAGCGAGGGCTTTATGACCTGGATCAATGCCGACGATATATTGATGCCGGGCGCCGCCGCTCTGGCTTCAGCCTTGGGGCGTCAGTTTACGCCCTCACAACTCTCCTGGTTTGGCGGAGCGGTGAACATTATCCGGGAAGACATCACGACAATCAACTTTGATCGCCCTATTCCCACCATGGGTTTGCGGGCAGGGGTGTGCGATGGACTCCATTGGGATGTCCTGCAACAGGAAGGCACATTTTTTCGCCGTTGGTTGTGGAACTCCATTGACCCAAGGAACACGATTGCTCCGATGAAGTTGGCAGGCGATTGGAATCTTTGGCGACTGATGGCGCACAAAGCCAGCTTGGTCCAAACCCATATGCCTTTGGGCGGTTTCCGTATCAGCGATGCACAACTTTCAGCAAGGCTCCGTGATAAATATATGGCCGAGATTGATGCTCTCATTCCAGAGGATAAGCGGCGTGATGCTTTTGAAAAACTTTGTGCTGCAGAACCTGTCTTGCGACGTAAGATAAAGGCGAACGAAGGCAGCAGATTTGTTATCATAGAGGAAACCAAGGACAGTTTTGCAAAATACCGTTTTGCAGAGGTCTTTGGCAAAAACGCTCCATGGGGCGCGCGCAAACCTTCGGCCGACCGGGTGCATGCAATTGGCAAAAAGATCGACTATGCCGCCGTCGATCATTTAGTCCCCGAATTCCCTGACATTACCCCTTTGGTCGCACAGGGGCCGGGCTGGATCGCGCTTGATGCCGATTGGCAGTTCCCCGCCATCACTGAAAAACACGCGTTTCACCGGATGCGGGAAAGTCTTGGAACGGCTCCATCAAATGTGCTCTATGTTGCTTATCCTTGGGCGACCTTGATCGATAAGATGGCAAACAAGGCAGCTGACAGGGAATTGCATTACGACCGGTTTGAGCAGTTTTGCGCGCGCCTGCCCAAAGACGTGCCAAAGGTGACTGTTTGCCAGCATATCCACGGGCGGGTCTTTCTTGATCTGTTCCGTAAAGCCGGGATCAGCGATGTGTTCTGGACCCATGCTACCCATGATGACGTTGAAGAACTCCAAGCGGAAGAGACCGATCCGCGCTTGCGGCCCTTTCCTCTCTATCCTGTGCAGGTGGTTGATGCTCTTCCAGAGGCGGGGAAGGGTTTTGACGATCAAAAACGCCCGCATCTGTTCTCTTTCATCGGGGCGCGTGCAAATCAATATTATCTGACCGAAGCGCGAAACTGGGTGCTGGACTTATTGGCCGATGACACGCGCGGCCTCGTGGTCGGGCGTGACAGCTGGCACTATCAGAAAGTGGTATATGATCTTCAGGTTCGTGGCACCGAAACAGGGGACGCTACAGGGCTTGAGGATCAATCCGCAGCAGATCAATTCCGCGCCCAGCTCCTGAACACGACATTCTCACTCTGCCCGGCAGGCTCGGGGCCAAATTCCATCCGCCTTTGGGAATCCATGGGGGCGGGGGCTATCCCCGTGATCCTTGCTGACACATGGGCTCCTCCGGGGGATCCACGCCTTTGGGAAATGGGAGCTGTATTCTGCAAAGAAACTCCTGAAGACATCAAGGCCCTGCCCGACCGGCTGGCCGAGATCGCTGCTGATCCCGTTCGGTTGGCGCAGATGCGTCATGCCATGCGACAATTGTGGATACTCTATGGTCCACAGGGGTTCGTAACCGACGTGCAATCGCTGATGCTGACACAAGCGCAATCAGAGACTTCGGAGACGGCTCCGGAGACGGACGACTTTCTGGGCAATATGGTGCAATATCTTGACCGGGTTGCTCCTGAAAAGACGTATGCCCTTTTGCTGCGGACTTGCGCGAGTGCGCTATTGCTACATCCGCAACAGACATTACAGAGATTGTCGGCTGACGAGCAGTTAGGACAAGATATTCAGGCTGCACGCACATCACTTGAGGCGGGCTCTACGCTGGGCACGCATTTTGATGCTGTGCTGGAACATGCTCGCAAAATTGCAGCGAAAAAACCCATGGCAACGCCCGTCATCAGCACCTGTGCTGTTGCCAAGGTCCATGCAATGGGACGGCATGCAAACCGTACGCCGCTCAGTTATGATCCAATCCGTAATCTTGTGGCAGACAGGCTTGACTGGGTTTCACAGGCCGACGAGGCCGATGTGATTTTGACAGGCTTTAATATCGACCTGAAAGAAGGGGTCAAAACTCTGGCCCCCTTGATGGAAAAGGCAAACGCGCCGCAGATCGTCGTGATGTCTGAGGAGCCTTTGTGGGATATCACGTGGAGCGGACCATTTACAGGGCGCAACGGCCTGGTCACCGCTGAGGGTGTCGAGATTCCATATCACTTTTTCGGTCATGAAACCTCTGACATCTACGATTTTGACAAGCTCCCTTATTTCATCCTGTCCAATGTGGATTACGCTGTCCGCTACAGCGCGTTGATGTCCCGATTTAAAAACATGACGGCAAAATCGCTGCTGGAGCGCTGGGAAAGGGCCCCGATACGTTCGGCTTTCTTCGCCGAAAAGCGCAAAGGTGATAACTATGGCAAGATTTTTGCAGATCGTGACGTCGCCGGGCTCAGCTCTTACCGAACTGAAATCGCGGAACTGAGCACCGGTGACGATGTGCTGCGGGTTGGCAAGGGCTGGGGAGCAGAAGTGCGCCGCCAGGATTTGCCGGATTGGCATTTGGACAAGCTGGCACAGCTGGATGGGCAGGTGCGGGTCGCCACCGCATATGAAAACGTTCACCAGTACGCCTATATATCCGAAAAGATTTTTGATGCTTTCGCTGTCGGCGGGATCCCAACCTATTGGGCCAGCCCGAAACACCGGGTTTTCGATCTGGTTTCCGGTGAAGCGATGCTGAACACCCGCGAGCTGGATGCGGCCGAAGCTGCAGCCAAAATCGCCACATTCAATCCGGATCTAGCAATGGCAGAAGCCTGGCTGGCCTCCTGCACCCAGCTGGCGGCGCTCTTTAGTGATATCAACGCGGTTCAGGCGGAACGTCAGCGCGTCGCCAATGCCGCGTTGAAAGAAATCTTGAGTGTCGTCTAAGTAAAACGCGTCTTGTGGCTATTTCAATAAAAAAGAGCAGTAACCCTCCTGGATTACTGCTCTTTTTCGCATCGCATTTCAGTCGTTAGAATGTCTGGTCGTAGTCACCCACACTAGGTTCTGTACGGATCACGTCATCGATTTCTTTGAAGATAGCCCGCAATTCTGCGTCGCTCTCCGAGCTTTCGCACACGACGACCAGGTTGGGTGTGTTGGAAGATGCACGCACCAGACCCCAGCTGCCATTATCGAGAATGACGCGCGCGCCATTTACGGTAACCACCTCTTTGACAGGGCGGCCGGCCAGCTCTGTGAGTTTTGCCAGCTTCTCCACGATCCGCTCCAAGATGTCGTATTTTTCCTCATCCGCCGCATAGGGCGACAGGGTTGGCATAGCATAAGTCAAAGGCAGGTCACGGCGCAGGTCGGACATTGATTTATCCGGATTGCGGTCCATCAATTTACAGATCTCGACAGCAACGCGCATGCCGCAGTCATATCCACGCCCGATGGGTTCGGCCAAAAAGTAGTGACCGGATTTTTCAAAGCCGGCCAGAGCACCCAACTCTTTTACCCGCCGTTTCATATGCGAATGACCGGTCTTCCAGTAATCTGCCGTGACACCATTGGCGCGCAATACCGGATCAGAGGCGAAAAGACCGGTTGATTTTACATCAGCCACAAAAGTCGCATTCGGATGAATTTTGGAAAGATCGCGGGCCATGATGACGCCGACCTTATCCGCAAAAATTTCTTCGCCTTCGTCATCGACCACACCGCAACGGTCGCCATCACCATCGAACCCCAGCGCAAAGTCAGCACCTGAATTCTTAACAGAGGCGCTCATGTCATGCAGCATCTCCATGGCTTCGGGGTTGGGGTTGTAATGCGGGAACGTATAATCGAGCTCGTTGTGGCTCTCGACAACTTCGACGCCCAGACGCCTGAACAGTTCGGGCGCAAAAGCTGACGCTGTACCGTTGCCTGTGGCGCAGACAACCTTGAGCTTGCGGGTCATTTTGAAATCACCGACAAGATCGTCCAGATAGGCTTCGCGTACGCCTTCTATAAATTCGTATTTGCCGCCATCGCGTGCGACACCTTCGCCGTTCAGTACGATGTCACGCAATTCCGACATTTCGTCGGGACCATGGGTCAAGGGCCGCTCGAACCCCATCTTCACGCCCGTCCAGCCGTTTGGATTATGCGAGGCCGTAACCATGGCAACAGCAGGCGCATCCAGATGGAATTGCGCAAAATAGGCCATAGGCGACAGGCAGGGGCCGATGTCTTTGACGTGAATACCCGCCTGCATCAAACCCAGCATAAGAGCGTTTTTGATGCTCAGTGAATAATCACGGTAATCATTGCCTACGGCGATGACAGGGTCGATCCCGCGGCGCATCATCTGCGTCCCAAGCCCCAGTCCCAGCGCTGTGATGCCGGGCAGATTGATTGCCTCGGGGTATTGCCAGCGTGCGTCATATTCGCGAAATCCGGTGGGTGCGATCATTGGATCGCGCAAAAATTCCCAAGTGTTCGGGGTCACGTCTGCGAGAGGTTTGGTCATTAAAAATTCCTGATAGAAAGCTACCCAGCCTTTGATCAGGAGGGCCATTTGCAGTCTAGGTTATGTGGGGTCTGGTTTCAACTATCAGCCGCCGTATCCCAGTGGTTTCATCATAACGTAGCCCCCGCTTTTGTGGCAAAGAAACCCGGAACAGGCGAATGCTTTGCTGAGGTGTCATTTGCAGTGTTTCACGTTACGCGCAGCGCTGGCGTGGCCTGCTTGTGCGGGAGGGACGTTTCGTTTGATATTACTAAAAAATAGGGGATTTGAGCCAATGTCTGAAACCATCTGTATCCTACTCGTTTGCGACGGCGTCGATCAGGATACTTTGGAGCGCAGTTTGCTCAGTCTGGTGACGCAAGCCGGGGATTTTTACCTGCACATCCACGTGCAGAATGTAGGGCAGGGCGCACTGAAGTTAGCGCCTTTTCTCGCGCAGTGGCAGGCGCGGCTCGGGGCGCCTGAAACGATCATATACTGTCGCGATGTTTGGCTGTCCTATGAAAACTCTCCCGCCACAGGGTTTAATACAGCTCTGTGTGAGGGTTCGGAAAGGTTATCTGAAAACGCGGACAACTTTATGGGCTGGCTGCGGGTGGGGGACGTTTTTCTGCCAGGGGCATTGGCGCATGTTGCAGAGCTTGCACAGCAGTTTACGGCACATCAGCTGAGCTGGATTCAGGGGGCCGCGGGTCAGCTGTCTGATGAAGAGCTGATTGCGGGCATTTTGCTGCACAGTCCAACCGCGCTTGTGGCGCGGGGGCTGTGTGACGGAGTGCATTGGCCTGCCGTATTTTGGGGCGGTATGTTTTTTCGCGCAGGACTATGGCGGACCGCACAGGCGCATATCGCGTTTGAGGGAGAAGAAGCCTTGAGTGAATGGCGTGTGTGGCAACGGTTGGCGCAGCACGCATCACTGGTGCAGAGCCCGCAAGTCATGGGTGTTTTCGCATCGGCGGCTTCTGTCATGCCGCCCCCCAGCCAGGCGAACGTGCTTCGTCAAATTGAACATGTTTCGCCTGTGGCACATCGATCAGATCTTTGGAAAGAAATCCTGAGAAAAGGCCCCATTTTACAGCACAAGATTGTCGATGCGGCCTTTGATAGCGATCCTGCTGATGTGACTTTTGATACGCCGATACGGATCGTGGCCACAGATATCACCACGCAGGCGAAAGAATGGGCTGTTCAGCAGGATCTCTGGCCGCAGGGCATGCCCGACAGGCCGCCGCTTGCGCCGCAAACTGTGGCGTCGGGCAAAAGCCAGACAGGCCAGTACCATCACAGGATTTCCCGCCCGCGCCATAGCGGTCCGGCATTGGCGGACATCCCTTCATATCGAAGGCTGCTGCACTCCATGCCCGAAGAAGACACTGTGAACGCGCGTGAGTGGGCAAAAAGGGGGCCGCTGATTGCACCGCACCCTGCCGTGCGCCGTCATCCGATCTGGCAAGCCAGCCGTATCAGGGCATGGGATCAAGGCTGGGATAGGTCCGAAGATACGGAATGGGCGGCCTTGCGTGCTGTGCAGGACATGGGGGAGGTGCCCTATGGCACCGACTATATCGGATTCCCCTGGGGGCAACTGATCACTGCGCAATCAAAGGGTACTGCCCGATATCAGCGAGGCTTCGAGGCTTTCATCGCGACGCTCCCCTATACCGAACATCGGATCACAACCTGTCAGCATCCTGATTTGATCGCACATCTGGATATTTTCAAACAAGCAAGGGTCACGGATATTTTCTGGCCTTACGCCACACGTGCAAGAATTCAGAACGCTGCCCAGATGGGGATTTCCTTGCATCTGCTGCCGCATTACGTGCCTGTCTTGGCTGAGGGCAAACCAAAAAACCGGCTATTGAGCGACGCCGACGACGACACCCAGACCCTGTGTCAAAGCCTGTTTGCTATTTGCTCCGATAAAGAGCAGCCCAACAAGCCCGGTTTGTGGCGGGCGATCGCAGCAGGCGCAATTCCGGTTCTGCCCATAGCGGAGCCTGAACACGTCTTGCCTGGCCCTGCCGAGCTATGGCGCGCTGCGGTTGTGCTCTGGAACCCTTCCAACATGACACGACAGGCCCTGATTTCGCATTTGAATGCCCTAAGCCAGGATGCAACCGCGATGGCAGAGCATCATAGGGCGCTCGCGCAATTGCGGCTATTGACGGGAGCCGAGAGCTTTGGTCACCCTATTCACGCGCTTATGGCCGCGCAGGGTGACGCGCGGCTGGCACAGCAGGGATTGGCCGCACCCGGCCGGATTGCCAATCGTATTCGCATCTATCACCTGGGCCCGCGCGCCGCCCGCTCGCCGCTTGGGTATAGCGTCTTTGAACGGTTGGCGGGCAACAGGATCACCCGCGCGAAAACGCCTGCAGATGCGGATATTGTTCTGACGGGATGGAACCGTGATCTGGCAGAAAACCCCGAGCTTCTGGCGCAGGGGTTCGCGAAAAATCCCGATCTGCGCTGTATGGTGATTTCGGAAGAACCGCTTTGGGACACGGTCTGGAGCGGTGGCTACGTAGCACGGGACCGTCCTTTTGAATGCGCGGGAAAACTGCATTCCTATCGATACCTCAATCATGTGAACTCGAAGATATTCGAGTTTGAGCATGTTCCCTATTTTCTACTGACTGCGGCACATTTTGCGCCCCGCTACATCAGCATGTTGGGACGCTACGCACAGATGCGCCCCAGCGAATTGCTGCGCAGATGGCAACAGGCACCAGTGGTTGCGGCCTTTATGGCCGAATACCGGGATGATCCGGTTTTTGACTTTTCAGACCCTGCGAATGGGGTTCGAGGGCTGTGCCGATACCGCACCCAAGTCGCCCAAGCTACACATGATCCTCAGACATTGCGCATCGGGCTGGGTTGGCCGGAAACCGAGATCCGCCGCCAGGATCTGCCCGACTGGCATCTGGACAAAATTACACGGCTACAGGGGCAGGTCAGACTGTGCGCCGCATATGAAAACACCCATGTGCGCAGCTATATCACCGAAAAGCCCTTCGATGCTTTCGCTATCGGGGCGATGCCGGTGTGTTATGCGTCACCCGACCACCGCTTGCATGAGTTGATTGCCCCTGGAGCGATGATCAATACATACGATCAATCCCCCGAAACAGCCGCTGCATGGATAGGTGGTTACACGCCAGATATATCCAACGCCGAGAGCTGGCTGGAAACGGCTGCAGCATTGCGCGGCCGTTTTATGCAGGCAAATGCATTGGCCGCTGAGCGGCAGCGCATCACCGAGGAAGTCTTGCGTGAAATCAATGTATTTCTGAACCCGTAAGTTTAGCCCAGATATCAGGCAAGACCTGCTTGTATCGAAAGGACCCTTTTGATAATCGACATAAGATGTAGACAATGTGCTGAGCGTTGCTCAAAATGATCAGTACCAATGATTTTACGATATGAATTTCAGGATATCTCATGACTAAAAAAGCTTTGATCACCGGCATTACCGGACAGGATGGATCGTATCTTGCGGAGTTTTTGCTCGCCAAGGGATATGAGGTTCATGGTATCAAACGCCGCGCATCAAGCCTCAATACCCAGCGTATCGACCATATCTATCAAGACCCGCATCAACCCAACCCGAAGCTGAAGCTGCACTACGGCGATCTGACGGACAGTTCGAACCTGACGCGCATCCTCTCCGAGGTAAAACCGGACGAAGTCTATAACCTTGGTGCGCAAAGCCACGTTGCTGTGTCCTTTGACTCTCCTGAATATACTGCGGATGTGGACGCTATGGGCACATTGCGTCTGCTCGAAGCGATCCGGTTTCTGGGGTTGGAGAAAACAACCCGCTTTTATCAGGCGTCGACCTCGGAGCTTTACGGTCTGGTACAGGAAATTCCCCAAACCGAGACAACCCCGTTCCACCCGCGCAGCCCCTATGCGGTTGCCAAGATGTACGCCTATTGGATCTGTGTGAACTACCGCGAAGCTTATGGCATGTACGCGTGCAACGGTATTTTGTTTAACCACGAAAGCCCGCGCCGCGGCGAAACCTTTGTGACCCGTAAAGTCACCCGCGGGTTGGCCAACATTGCGCAGGGCCTCGAGCAGTGCCTGTATATGGGCAACATCGACAGCCTGCGCGACTGGGGCCATGCCAAGGATTACGTGCGCATGCAGTGGATGATGCTGCAGCAAGACACGCCCGAGGATTTTGTGATCGCCACAGGCGTGCAATACTCCGTGCGTGAATTCATCACATGGTCCGCCGCAGAGCTGGGCATCACGCTGGAATTCACTGGTACCGAAGTCGAAGAAATCGCCACAGTTGCCGCGATCGAGGGCGATAATGCGCCAGCGTTGAAGGTGGGGGACGTGGTCATGCGCATCGATCCCAAATACTTCCGTCCCGCCGAGGTTGAAACCCTGTTGGGTGACCCTGCCAAAGCCAAGAAAGTGCTGGGCTGGACGCCGGAAATCACCGCGCAGGAAATGTGCGCAGAGATGGTTGCCGAGGATTTGCGTACCGCCAAACGTCATGCGCTTCTGAAAGAGCACGGGATGGATCTGCCGGTGAGTGTGGAGAACTGAAGGCGCAGGTCACATGTTTGTCTACAGTGCCTTTGATGCATCCGACACCATACCGCGTTTCCACGCGGAGGCATTGTTTTCAGCCTTCAGCTTGCGGAAAGTGACTGACAAGCCAATCAGACTTGTCAGCAATTCCCCTCATATAGCTGATCAGTTTTCTGAGCTTGCTTGGAACCCTTTTTCGACAATTGAGAGCATCGTTGATCGCTTCAGCCATCCGAAGCGACAAAAGCTTCATGCCATAGCTACACAGACCGGGCCGGGCTTTTGCTATCTGGATACAGATACAGTAATTCTGGCTGATATCTCTCGCGTATTCGAAATGGGTGAGCTTGACATCGCAGGTGCCGCCGCGCCTTGGCGTGAAGATATTGAGACCATAGAAATAGCAGTGCGACGAGAGTGGAAGCGCGCATGGCAGTTAAATTCAGGCGTTCTCTTTTTTCGCCGCAAAAATGTCGGCCCTTTAATAGATGCATGGATTTCCGATTTTGAATCACGATTGCCAGAATACGCCGGTCAGCCAGACAAAATAAGAGATCAAGTGTCGTTTCAGAAAGCTTGCGTAGAACTCAAGCCCGATATGTTCAAGCTACCAAACAACTATAATTTTCGCACCCCGATGGGTGGTTATCTAAGCGGCGCTTGCTTCGTGCTTCATGGTCATCTCAAACTTGGGCTTGAGCGGCTATACAATAAATTCAATCAACCCGATTTTCTAGATGAGCGATTGAAGCAGCTTCGGGTCATCAACCACTCTATGTTGGGTCGTGTTATCAGTTCTGTTTACAGCAATCATGAAGTTACCGAGAAAACATTTAGACGACATTGATCACTAAATTCAAAGGGTGAAAACAAATGAAATACTATATCGCAGGCCACCGCGGCATGGTCGGAAGTGCTATTACCCGCCGTTTGCAAGCGCGCAAGGATGCAGGTGAAGCCATTGAGCTGATCACCCGCACCAGTGCCGAGTTAAACCTCACCGATCAGGTCGCGGTGCGGGATTTCATGCAGGCGGAGCGCCCCGATGTCGTTATTCTGGCCGCAGCCAAAGTGGGTGGCATCCATGCAAACAACACCTATCCGGCGGATTTCATCTATGAAAACCTGATGATCGAATGCAACGTAATCCATCAGGCATTTGCTGCTGGTGTGAAGCGTCTTTTGCAGCTTGGATCCTCTTGCATCTACCCCAAAGAAGCACCTCAGCCGATGGCCGAGGACGCTTTGTTAACCGGCACGCTGGAACCCACAAACGAGCCCTACGCCGTGGCAAAGATTGCGGGCATCAAGCTGTGCGAAAGCTATAACCGTCAGCACGGTGTCGATTACCGCTCGGTCATGCCGACCAACCTTTATGGACCGGGAGATAACTTCCACCCCGAAAACTCCCATGTCCTGCCCGCCTTGGTCCGCCGCTTTCATGAGGCAGCGTTGGCGGGTGACAAAGAGGTCACAATCTGGGGCTCGGGCGCCCCGCGCCGCGAATTCCTGCATGTGGATGATATGGCCGAAGCCAGTCTGTTTGTGCTGGAACTGGATGCAGATACCTACGCAGCCAATACGCAACCCATGCTCAGCCACATCAATGTGGGCACCGGAAGCGATGTTTCAATCTTGGAGCTTGCTCAGATGGTTGCACATGTGACAGGTTTTGAGGGCGAGATCAAAACAGACCCCAACAAACCTGACGGCACGATGCGCAAGTTGATGAATGTCGGACGTTTGGCCGGTATGGGGTGGCAAGCCGCTATCAGTTTGGAGGACGGGCTCACCGCAACCTATGACTGGTTCAAAGCTTCACATAATTTGCGGATGTGATTATAAAGAATTTTATGTCTGGGATTTGTATCATGAGCGAACGATCGAGCTTTATAGATCAAGCGTCTCATAGATTTTTTTCACAAGATAGCAGGAGATAAAAAGCATGAAAGAAAAATTTGCGGATGTGTCAAGCGGTAAGGTTTCAGGTAGTCATATCAAAAATTTACCTCAACGTACTATACGCTCAGCTTCATACATAAGAGGATCAGGGCTGTACAAAATTGATATAGACGGTCTTGATTTTGACATAGCATTTTTTAAGAAACCGAGAGCGGCTGCTGGCACGCCACTTTTTATTTTTTTTTCTGGTTTCGTTCACAGGGGACAAACACCTCTGCCCGCTTTCCAGCGTTGGAGTTGGCATAATAAGTTTCCGGGCCATACTCTTTATATATCTGACCCTATGTTGAAGGAAACTGCAGATCTCGGGCTGGGCTGGTATATAGGTTCCCGCACGCGCGACATCAATTTAGACATTTGCAGAATTGTAAAAAGTGTTGCAAAAAATCTCAAGACCCCACTCAGTAATGTAGTTTTTTATGGCAGTTCCGGAGGTGGGTTTGCTGCGCTTCGCGCTTTGATAGAGATGCCAGAGGCGCAAGCGATTACGATCAATCCTCAAACGCTCCTGACTAATTTCGAAGGTACTTCTCTTCAATCTTACTTGAACAGTTTCTTTGAAAAGATGAGCAAGACAGATTTTTCTATCCAACATTCATTCCGTAACTCCGTTGTTACAAGAAGCGCATTATTAAGAGATTCCCGCATAATATATGTTCAAAACACGCTTGATCGTCATCACATGGAGAAGCACTTCTCCCAATTATTTTCACAAGATAATGGTGATTGGGTTACACCTTATTTTAAAAATTATGAGTTGGTTTTTTTTGAAGATGATCGGGGACATAGCATTGGAGAACCACCAGATTTAGTTCCATGTTTACTGGATCACCTTACTTTTACATCATAAATAAACGCAGTCGAGAATAACAAATGAGTGATGGAAAACCGCAAGTAAAAGTTTTGATCGTTGGTTTTAGTGTAACTGCTGAAACACCCGGGTATGTTGGAGCAGCCGCAATTGACCTTGGTGATGCGTTTGATATCCACAAGGTAGGAATTGGGGGCATTCACCCTCACGACCTAAAGCACCTCTTTGCCTCAATAGTGGATGAATACCAGCCAGATTTGATAGTACTTGAGCTATCAACTGCAGGCTTCCGTCAATTGAATCTTGGCGAAGTTGATCATGAAGAAACAATTAATATTATATTTGGAGTCTGCGGAAAACTTAGAATTAAAGTAGCATTTTTAGATCTGCCTCGAAATGATGTAGATTATGAAAATGATTGGCTTTACACCATGCATAAACGAATATGCCAGAAACATGGTCTAGCAATTGTACAAATTGAAAACTCAAATAGGCTTCTGCGTGATTTTGTACATCCTTCAGAAGAAGGGATCAAGGTCTACAGCGATGCACTGCAGGCGCTTCTTGTTGACTGCTCAAAAAGGACTCCTTTAATATTTGATACAGAAAATAGTCTTCAATATGATGCGCTCTTGGTGGCTAATTTGGTTAGAAGTCAAGTTAAGGTGCGAAGCTTTCAGCGATCCGGTTATAATGTAAAGTGTGTTGAGATTTTATCTGAAAATCTTGTACATTTTGACTTTGAAGAACCAGTTCTCGTTTGTGGAATTACTTTTTTAGCGGGCCCATTCTCGGGTTTTATCCGGTTAAACGCTGGTGACTACGAAAAAGTTCTGAACTGTTATGATCAATATTGTTATTATGAAAGATTTGTCATTAAGCGTTTTGATCCATTTACTTGTAGTTCAATTTCCTTGGAACAACTTCCTGAAATCCCGCAAATAAAACTTTTAAAGGGAGACGCGAACCTACACGAAAGAAAAGGTTATGTTGTCCATATACTCACAGTAAAAAAAGATATATGATTCACTTAAAAAAGAGTTTTTTGAAATGATCCACCCCATCCTCCTGTGCGGCGGCTCCGGCACACGCCTTTGGCCGCTATCGCGCAAGTCCTACCCCAAGCAGTTCGCCCAGCTTGTGGGGGAAGAAACCTTGTTTCAGGCTTCGGCCAAGCGGCTTTCGGGGGAGGGGTTTGCGGCGCCTATGGTGCTGACCAACTCGGACTTCCGCTTTATCGTCACCGAACAGTTGAGCGGTGTTGGTATTGATCCTGCCGCGATCCTGATTGAACCAGAAGGGCGTAATACGGCCCCTCCCGTCTTGGCGGCGGCACTCTGGTTGGAGAAGACCGATCCAGACGGTGTCATGCTGATTGCACCCTCAGACCATGTTGTGCCGGATCCGGCTGCTTTCCGGGCGGCGGTAATGGCGGGGCTCCCTGCTGCGCAGAATGGCCAGCTTGTGACCTTCGGGATCAAACCCGTGCATCCCGAGACCGGTTATGGATATTTGGAACTGGCCGAGGGCCCCGGCGATTTTTCTGCCCGACCGCTCAAGTTGACCCAATTTATTGAAAAGCCCGATCTAGCACGCGCCAATGAAATGGTAGAGGCGGGTAATTTCCTCTGGAATGCGGGCATTTTCCTGTTTTCAGTAAAGGCTATCATCGAGGCTTTCCGCACCCATGCGCCAGGACTGATCGCCCCGGTGCAGACCGCAGTTGATGAAGGCCAACATGATCTAGGTTTCTTGCGCCTTGCCCCTGAGGCGTGGGCACAGGCCCAAGATATTTCCATTGATTATGCTGTGATGGAAAAAGCCAGCAACCTTGCTGTCGTTCCTTATGCGGCCGGCTGGTCTGATCTGGGCGGGTGGGACGCGGTTTGGCGTGAGACAAAGCGCGATGCGCGCGGCGTGGCCACGTCAGGGGCAGCAACAGCGATTGATTGTGATGATGTGCTCCTGCGCTCCGAGGACCCTAACCTCGAAGTTGTCGGGATCGGGCTTAAGAATATCGTGGCTGTCGCAATGCCGGATGCTGTTTTGATTGTGGATGCGTCGCGTGGTCAGGACGTCAAGCTGGCGGTTGCGGCGCTGAAAGAAAAATCCGCCAAACAGGCAGTCTCTTTTCCCAAAGATCACCGGCCCTGGGGCTGGTTCGAAAGCCTGGTTGTCGGGAACCGGTTTCAGGTGAAGCGCATTGTCGTGCATCCTGGCGCTGCATTGAGCCTTCAAAGCCATCATCACCGCTCCGAACACTGGATCGTGGTCGAGGGAACGGCAGAGGTGACTGTGGACGAGAAGGTCAAACTGGTGACAGAGAACCAGTCGGTCTACATTCCCTTGGGGGCCGTCCACCGCATGGTGAACCCAGGCAAAGTGCCAATGGTGTTGATTGAGGTACAAACCGGTAGCTATCTGGGTGAAGATGATATCATTCGCTACGAAGATATCTATGCCCGCAGCTAATTGCGCAGGGCTCCTCCATACCAAAGGTAGGCTTGGATAGTCGCAATCATGCAGGTAAGGGCCCGAGTGAGGCCTGAAACCAGCCTGTTGCTTCCCTTCAAGGCTGCAAGTTCTGCAATCACGAGGATATATAGACGTGAAAACCAAATTTGCCGTTGCCGGATTGGGCTATGTCGGTCTGTCCAATGCTATTTTGCTGGCACAGAAACACAATGTCGTTGCCGTAGACATTACCGCAGAGCGGGTCGAACTGGTGAACAACCGCCAGTCCCCACTTGTTGATGAGGAGATATCGGACTACCTTGCCAATCGGTCTCTGGATTTGAAAGCGACCACTGATCCGCAAGAAGCCTATGCGGGTGCCGACTATATCATCATTGCTACTCCGACAAATTATGATCCGGAAACCAACAAATTTGATACAACATCAGTAGAGGCAGTTCTGGATTTGGTGCAAACCTATAATCCGGATGCGACTGTAATCATTAAGTCCACTGTCCCCGTTGGCTATACGGAACACGTTCGCAACCGTTACGGCACCCGGAACATCATTTTCTCCCCCGAGTTCCTGCGCGAAGGTAAAGCGCTCTATGATAACCTCTATCCCTCCAGGATTGTGGTAGGTGATACCTCTAACGCAGCCAAACAATTCGCCGAGGCGTTGAAAGGGTGTGCGCTGATTGATGACATCCCGCTTTTGTTTACACATTCAACCGAAGCAGAGGCGATCAAGCTTTTCTCGAACACATACCTTGCGATGCGCGTGGCCTTTTTCAACGAACTAGATACGTATTCATTGGTCCACCAACTTGATAGTCGCGAAATTATAAGTGGCGTTGGATTAGACCCTCGTATCGGTAGTCACTACAACAACCCCTCGTTCGGCTATGGCGGTTATTGCCTGCCAAAAGACAGCAAACAACTGTTAGCGAATTACGCCAATGTGCCACAAAACCTTATTCAGGCTATTGTACAGGCAAACCGTACACGCAAGGATTTCATCGCAGATCACATCATTGCGAAGAACCCAGAAACTGTTGGGATTTACCGTCTGGCGATGAAAACAGGCTCGGATAATTTTCGCTTCAGTTCGATTCAAGGGATCATGAAGCGGATCAAAGCCAAGGGTATCAATGTCGTCGTTTTTGAACCCGGTATGGAAGAAGATAGTTTTTTTGGATCACAAGTCATACGGGATCTATCCGATTTCAAAGAGGTTTCAGATGTGATCGTCGCAAACCGCCTTACATCCGAACTGGATGACGTAGCCGATTTGACCTTCACCCGAGATCTGTTCAACTCGGATTAAATCCAGGTTAGGACACCAGAGTAAATCACTCTGTGGTGATAAAGAAGGGCTCTGTTGCACAAATCGGCTGAACTCCGAGGTTCCCCTTTCCCCGGACGGACTTATCCCACAGCTTCCGTGACGGGTATTCCGAGCGCAGTGTAGCCGTTCAGGACCGCGATGCGGACCTGGATCTCGGCGACCTGTCGGTCGAAGTCCCGCGCCATGAGCCGCTGCCCCAGCAGTTTCACACAATGCATCTTCGTTTCGACGCGGCTTCGGCGGTGGTATCCACTCCATCGTCGCCACAGGGCACGGCCGAGGTATCTTGATGCGCGCAAGGCCTCGTTTCGGGCAACCGCACCGGCGGTGACAGTCTTCCACGGCTTGGCGTTCTTGCGGGGCGGGATGACCGCGTGGGCGCCGCGATCCGCGATGGCATCGTGGCACTTGCGTGTGTCGTAGGCACCATCTGCCGTGACGCTGCCGATTTCTTGGTCCGCCGGGATCTGGCCGAGCAGGTCTGGCAAAACCGGTGCGTCACCAATGTGGCTTCCGGTGATCTCGACGGCTCGGATCTCCAGCGTTTCCTCGTCGATCCCGAGGTGGATCTTGCGCCAGACCCGGCGTTTCGGGCCGCCATGCTTGCGGGCGTGCCACTCGCCTTCGCCCTCGACCTTGATGCCCGTGCTGTCCACTGCCCGACAGGGTATTGCGCAGCAATGTCCCGAGAGGGGATGAGCAGGTGCAGCGGGCCCCTCGACCCACGGTAGGGGATGTTGACGGCCAGGGTCTTCTGACGGCGGGACAGCGTGCTGAAGTCGGGCACCGACCAGTCGAGGCCAACCAGCCGCAGCAGGCTCTCGACGAACCCGGTCGTCTGCCGGAGCGCCATGCTGAACAGAACCTTCATCGAAAGGCACGTCTGTCTGGATGGCGGCATCGCTGTAGGTCTGCTGTCGGCCACGCCTGCCTGTCGGCACGGCATCCCAGCTCATCTCGGGGTCGAACCAGATCGTCAGCGAGCCCCGGCGCTTGAGCGCCTCGTTATAGGGTAATCCCCCCATTCTTGCAGGGGCTTGGTCGTAGAATTTACGCGACCATTTTCAGTTTCTGGGCGGGGGTCATTCCGCCGTTGCCCATGTTGGGACGTTCGTTGTTGTAAGACCAGAGCCATTCGGTGGCAATCTGCTGGACCTCCTGGAGGCTGTCGAAGATGTAGAGGTCCAGCCATTCGTGCCGGACCGTCCGGTTGTAGCGCTCGACATAGGCGTTCTGCTGCGGTTTGCCGGGCTGGATGTATGACAGGGCGATGCCCCTTTTCTCGGCCCATTCCACCAGCGTGCCACTTATGTATTCCGTTCCGTAACACCTTCGGAATGTCGTTGATTTAGAGGCTATGATTGCCTGCGCAGCCCTCAAATAGCGCAGCAGGTGATTATAGCCGGGTCTCAGGTCCCTACAGTGGTTTTGCAACAAACCACACCGCAAGGGAGACCGACTATGAACGATACCACTATTGCACAGGGCGATCCTATTTTGGTTGCGATTGATATCGCAAAGGCCCGCCATGAAGTTTTCATCGCTGTTCCGGGGAAGAAGCGCCGCCGCCGCCTGACCGTGTTGAACCAGCTCGTCGACTTCAACAGATTGATTGCCACACTCGCGGATTACGGTCTTCCTGTGCGCGTGGCGTTTGAAGCCACAGCAATTACCACCGTGCGCTGGCCTACCGCCTTGGGGTGGCGGGTTTCGAGGTAAAGCTGGTGTCTTCAGTTGCCTTGGCACGCACCCGTGAAGCCTTGAACAACAGCTGGGACAAGAACGATCCCAAAGATGCGCAGGTTATCCTGCACATGATGCAGATCGGGAATGAGCAATTCTACCACGACCCCATGCTCTGCGACACAAATGATCTTCAGGAGCTGTCAAAGACGCATGACATCGTGTCACGCTCGAAGACCGAACTATGGCACCGCATCTTGACCCACTATCTGCCCCTTTATTGGCCCGAGGCAGAACGCTTTCACCGCAGTTCGCGCAGTGATTGGTTCTTCGCTTTCCTCGAGCACTATCCTTCGCCGCATTTTATCGCTGCCATGGACCAAGAGGCATTCATTGCTGACGCCTGGGAGGTCGTCGGCCGCAAAGTCTCAAAAGAACGTTTGCTTGCAGATATTTATCAGACCGCTAAATCCTCTGTGGGCCTGCCAATTGCGCAGGACTCCGACACTGCCAGGATGTTTCGTCTGGTCTTGGGTGAAGGGCGCAGCCTCATCGCCCAGCGTAATGAGATCGAAGACCGCGCCGTGGAGTTGCTCAAGACCAACGACGACTACCAACTGCTGACATCCATCCCGGGGATCGGACCGATCAACGCCCTGACCATCCTGGCGGAGGCTGGTGACCTGCGCCGCTTCCGGCATCACCGTCAATTCTTGAAGTTCTGCGGCATGGATCTGGCAACTATCCAGTCCGGCACCTTCCGCGGCCAGACCAAGCTGTCCAAATACGGCAATGCCCGGCTACGACGGACACTCTGGATGGCTGGTCAGGTCGCCATCATGCAAAAGACCAACAGCTTCCGCGACAAGTTCGAACGCTACATCGCGAAGGATCGGCAAAACACCCATTTGCGCCGCAAGGCGTATACCGCAATCGCCGCAAAAATGGCCCGCACCGTACACGGGATCATCAAACGCGGCGAACCCTATCGTCCCTTCTTTGAGGGATGATCGACAGCAGAAGGACCTTTCTCTGTATGGGCCGTAGAGGCGAGCACTCGACCTCGTAGATAATGTTCAGGCCTTCTGCTCAACGACCAAAAGATCTCGTCTTAAGGACGGTGAGAGCCGCAAAAGCGTACTCTGTGTTTGTTATGGGAGAGACATGTTGTTGACCAAAAAGCCGAACTGACACACATTCAAACGTGCTGGAACGCTTCAGCATGACAATGACCTGATGCCAAATCAGCCATTCATTCCGCGCATAGGACGTTGTCGACTCGAATTGTCCCAGGGGCCCCCCGCCATTCGATGATCTGGTTCAGGGTCCGGACAACCCGCTCTGCCGGCAGCGAGAAGTCGATCTCGATACCCAGACCTTCTCGGTTGAAATCATCAAGGACGTTCAGCAGCCGGAACTGGCGGCCGTCGCCCAGCCGGTCGGCCATGAAGTCCATCGACCAAACCTCGTTTGGCGCCTCCGGGACTGCCAGTTCATCGGGCTTCTCCCGCTTCAGACGCTTGCGCGGCTTGATCCGCAGGCTCAGCTCCAGTTCCCGGTAGATCCGGTAGACGCGTTTGTGATTCCAGCCATGGCCCTGGACGTTGCGAAGATACAGAAAGCACAAGCCAAACCCCCATGTCTTTCTGGCAGTCGTCAGCCCAAGCAACAGGTCGGCGATCTGTTCGTTCTCCTCGTCCAGCTTTGGGCTGTATCTGAAGCATGTCTCGCTGATGCCGAACGCGCGGCAAGCCAGCGCGATGCTGATACCCTTCATCGCCACCACTTTCACGGCCAACTCTCGGCGTTGAGCTGGCCGCATCATTTTTTTCCGAGAGCTTCCTTCAGCAGATCGTTCTGCATGCTGACATCGGCATACATGCGCTTCAGCCTCCGGTTCTCCTCGGCGATAGTCTTCATCTCGCTGATCAGGCTGGCGTCCATGCCGCCATACTTGGCGCGCCACTTGTAGACCGTGGCGCTGCTCATGCCGTGTTCGCGGCACAGCTCGGAAACAGGCGCGCCGTTCTCCATCTGCCGCAGAATACCCATGATCTGGGCCTCTGTGAAACGTGTCTTCTTCATTGGAATCTCCTCAGTCATCCTGCCGAGAAAATTCTACTTCCGCATCCTCTTACTTTCAGGGGGGATTACCATAGGCTGGCCAGTTCCTGGTCCTGTAGGTTGGGGGTGTAGGTCTGCTCATGCAGCCCAGCTACCACGCTGGATTCACGAGATGAATCCCTCAAAGGATTTGTGCAACAGAGCCGGGACCACCTCAAAGGTCACAACTGACAGCGACCACAAGTTCAACATTGCACCAAAC
>TARA_R110000850_G_scaffold108602_2_pt1 | contig 36139 bp, 32 predicted proteins | sample TARA_R110000850 | Tara Oceans TARA_R110000850 (sample SAMEA4397586) | marine metagenome | biome: Polar Biome; feature: [SRF] surface water layer (ENVO:00010504); material: water (ENVO:00002006), including particulate matter (ENVO:01000060) such as... | depth 5 m
TTGGGACCTTGGGTTCGATCGCGCTGATATAGCGCTGATAAGTTGCTTCCACCTCGGCGGGTGTCTTTGCAAGAAAACGGGGATCGGTGCTGAGCTTGTCGTAGAAAGCGCGCGAGGTTCCCGTGAAGCCAAGCTTCGTACGGATATCCTGCATACGCGCGGAAACGTCCGCAACAGCTTCAAGCCCGTGGCGGTGCAGCTCTTCCGGCGTGAGTGGCATCGTGGTGTAACGATGGATGAGCCTTTGATACGCAGCCTTTCCATCGGGATACTGGCCGATGCCGACCGCGTTCGGTGCTTTCGCTTCATATTTTTCGTCAACCAGCGTTTGCAGCCGCGCGTAGGCAGGGTCGATCTGCCCGGCCAGCACCGCGCCAATGTCTGCCAGCATTTTAACGCGCGCGCCCTCATCCAGCTGAGCTAGCCGGGTATCTGCCGGGCGCAGCGTGCCCGCGCCGCTCGCCAGTGTCGTCCACGTCGAGCGCACAACAGGCAGAACGGCTTTCGGCATATAGATGCCGCGATCGATTTGAGCTTCGAGCTTCGCCACGAGCGTATCGAGCATTGTCGCATAGGCGCGAACAAGACGTGTGTAGTCGTCTGCATCGCTGGACGTTGCGAGCGGGTGCGCCGCCATGACCTGATGGACCATGCCGAGCAGCATGGGTGCCTGATAGGGGGTGAGGTCGAAGGTCAGCCAATATTCGGTTTCATCCGGCGCAATATCTGAAAGCTCGAACTGCAGAATGCGATAGGTTCGGCGGTCGCTCTCACCAAGTCGGGCGGGATCGATCTTTGCAAGTGCCGCTTTCCAGAGAGCTCGGTGCGCGGTTTCTTCGCGCAGCGGCGCAAGTGAATAGTCAGCGAAGCGAGTGATTGGTTTACCCGCCCGGAACTGCGTCATGAATTCCGTTGCAAGTCGTTCTTGCTGGATCGCGTTTTCGATCGCGTGCAGGGTGCCGCTATCGACCGCTGTGTCCACGGCTTCCTGCGCATGAGCCATCAATGGTATCGCGGACGTGCCGAGAACGAGCAGAAGTGCGCATATTTTCCTGTTCACTCTATTCCCTCCCATTGGAAATCTTCACGCGCTTCCGGCGCGTGCGAGGTCTTGAGGCAACCATCGGATTGCGGCCCAGAAATGCCAGGCACCCCAAATCCCCGTCAGTCCCGCAAAGGCGAGGGCGTAGCGAAGCGACTGGGCCGGATCGGCGATACGCGCGGCGAGAAAATCGGAGAGAAATCCGATCAACTGCGGGGCGATGGCAAGATTGGCCATGTTGGCCGTGAACAACAGCACGGCAACGGTGAAACCGCGCATGTTCGGGCGCGTGAGATTCTGGATGAGAGCCAGGGTCGGCCCGATCATGACATTGATGAACGGCACAAACAGCCAAAGCAGCAGGATCGCGTCAGCGCGGCCGGTGACCAGATGTGCAGCGACCGCCGGTACGGAGATGAACAGCGTCAGCCAGGCTGCGAAGTGGCATTGCCACTTCGGATCGCGCTTCGCGAGCTTCAGCATGAGGAAGGTTGCGGCAACCATGGCGATGCTTCCCCCAAGGCCGTTCATAAGCCCGACCTCGACCCCCGCTTCTCCGACGGAAAAGCCGTGCGAACGGCCGAGGAATGCGGGCGTCCACCACACGAGCCCACCGCCGGAAAATGTCGCGACGGTGCCGCCCGCCAGCACATGAAAGAGGGAGCGTTGAGAGCGGATGAAACTCAGGGCGTCCCGAAAGCTCGTCCGGCTCTCCTGCACTTCTGTACCCGGATCGCAGGCGCCGCGTCGAGGCTCGCGTACCGTAAACAGCAGGATCAGGATCGGAATGCTGCTGCATGCGAAAATGACAAGCGCAGATCGCCACCCGAAATGCTCTGCGAGGAGACCGCCTCCGATGCCGCCGAGAGCCGAGCCGATGCAAACGCCGATCGCGTATATGGACATCGCGACGACGCGTTCAGACGGCTTGAAATAGTCTGCCAGTATCGAGTGCGATGGCGGCGTGCCGCCCGCTTCGCCGACGCCGACGCCGATGCGCGCAAGCAGAAGTTGCCAGAAGTTCTGCGCGAGCCCGCAGAATGCCGTGAATATCGACCAGATGGTGAGCGCCCAGGCAATCATGTTGCGGCGGTTGACGCGGTCCGCAAGGGCGCCGAGCGGCAGCCCCGCGGTTGTGTAGAACAGGGCGAGGGCAACGCCCGTCAGAAATCCGACCGCGCTATCGGAAAGGGCAAACTCCGCCTTGATCGGCTCGATAAGCGTTGAGAGCACAAAGCGATCTGCGATGTTCATCGCGTAGACAAGCGTCATGACAGCGAGAACCCACCAGCGGGAGGAGATGGCGCGCGCCGACGGGGATGCGGTTGCCGACACCTCTGCATCTGAGTTCATGACGCGACGACTCCGACAGGAAGCACGAGAGGAGTCGGTGGCGCGCAGCACGGGTTACTCCTGCCTCCGATCCCGTTCGCAACGTACCGGCTCGAACAGCTTCGTCAATACAGAAATGTATGTTGTTTTCGGACTCAGCTGGCAGCGATTTCAGCGGCGCGCAGGGTGTTTTCCAGCAGGCAGGCGATTGTCATCGGCCCGACGCCGCCGGGAACCGGCGTGATGGCGCTAGCGACCCTTGCCGCTTCATCGAACGCAACGTCACCGACGATACGGTGGCCGTTCGTGCCGTCCGCGGATTGCAGGCGGTTGATGCCGACATCAATGACGACCGCGCCGGGCTTGATCCAATCGCCACGTATAAGGTTCGGAATCCCGACGGCGACGACAAGAATGTCGGCCTCTCTGCAGAGGTCTGCAAGGTTTTCCGAGTAACGATGCGCTATCGTCACGGTGCAATCCTCTATCAACAGCAATTGTGCCATGGGTCGCCCAACGATAACGGAGCGCCCGATCACAAGCGCCCGTTCTCCGCGCAAGGGAATGTTGAGCGTGTGAAGGAGCCGGATGCATCCCCAGGGCGTGCACGGTGCAAGCGTGGGTTCGCCGATCGCAAGCCATCCCGCGTTCGTGACATGGAAGCCGTCCACATCTTTGGACGGGGCGATGGCAGCCAGGACGGTGCGCGTTCCGATGTGTGGAGGCAGCGGCAGCTGGACGAGGATTCCATGCACTGCTGAATCGCCATTGAGGCGTTGGATCAATTCGAGAACAGTCTCCTCGCGTGTCTCCACGTGAAGCCTGTATTCCATTGTTTTCATTCCGACCACGCGGCACTGCTCGCCCTTGCGCCGGACGTAGATGGCGCTGGCCGGGTCTTCCCCAACGAGAATGACGGCGAGCCCTGGCGCATATCCATGGCGCGCCTTGAAATGGTCAACACGCGTTTTCAGGTCTTTGCAAAGTGCGGACGCAATCGCTTTGCCATCGATGATGGCTGCGTGTGCGGCGGAGCGACCGGGACCGACCTGCGCATGGGGGCTGGCGTTTGCTTTTTCGAGGCGGTTGGCGTTGTTCATTTCGGGCTTCTGATTTTGCATGGACTTTTCCGGAAAAATCCATACATTAGTGTATGTGAATGGCAAGCGTCGACATCGATTCGAGCAAGGCTTTGTGTCTGTGCTGCAGCGCGTTTCGGGCAAAGAAATCTGAATGCGCCGAAAGCGTAACATGCTGCAAAATAGGAATTTTGATTCGTGTTCGGCGACGGCGTATCGCCGGTATGCAGGACAGCGGCCTTCACGGAAAGTACAGTGTTGCATGTAACGTAGCGACTGGCGCACACTCGTCGCTGTTGATTCGGGAGGGCGGTCTGATGATCATTCTGGAGAACGCACGCGTTTTCGACGGACATTCTGCGGAGTGTGCAGAAGGCGTCTCGATCGCCATCGAGGGCCAAATCATTCGCGAGGTTTCCGAAAAGCCTCTGTCCTTCCCGGAGGCGCAGCGCATAAACGTCGGCGGCCGTACGCTCATGCCCGGGCTGATCGATCTGCATACGCACGCCTATGCATCCGACATGAACGTCAAGCGGGTCGACGGCGCAGGCGACCCATATCGTACGGCTCATGCCGTTCGCATGCTGGGTCATGCGCTCGACAGCGGCTTTACCACCCTTCGCGATATAGGTGGAGGGGACTGGAGCCTGTCAGAGGCTTTGAAGGACGGCCTTCTGCGCGGCCCGCGCTTCTTTTACGCCGGCAAGATCCTATCCATGACCGGCGGGCACGGCGACTTTCGCGGCCCGGGAGAGGCGCATCATACGCACGGTTACTGTTCGTGCGGGGGAGATGCCAATACGCTGTGCGTGGTGGTTGACGGGGTCGATGCATGTCTCCGCGCGGTGCGGGAGCAGTATCGACGAGGTGCGCACTGCATCAAGATCATGGGATCGGGCGGCGTGGCGTCGCCGACCGACCCCATCTGGATCAATCAGTTCCGCGAAGACGAAATTCGCGCTGTGGTGAACGAGTGTATGGAACGCCGGAGCTATGCGGCGGCGCATTGCCATCCTCCGAGCGCGATACGGCGGTGCGTGGATTTCGGCGTGCGCTGCATCGAGCATGGAACGCTGATTGACGATGAGACCGCGGCATTCGTGGCAGAGCGTGGCGCATACATCGTCCCGACAATGGCGATCATATTCGCTATCCGCGAGTCTGGCGCAGCGCTCGGTATGCCGAAGGACAGCGTCGACAAGTTGAACGAGATGTTCGACGAAGCTCTCGCCGGGATGGATCGCATGCGTTCCGCCGGCGTGAAGATCGGCTTCGGTACGGATCTTTTAGGCGAGGCCTACATTCAGCAGACGCGAGAGTTTCTGCTCCGGTCCGAAGTGTTCAGCCCGCTCGAAATCCTGAGACAGGCCACCTCCATGAGCGCCGAAATCCTGATGAAGAGCGACCAGCTCGGCAGTGTGAAGGTCGGCGCTTTTGCTGATCTAATTGTTGTTGATGGCGATCCGCTTTCCGATATCGGGCTCCTCGCCCAATCCGGGGAGCGGTTATCCCTGATCATGCGGGACGGCGAGATCGTGAAGAACCTCCTAAACTGAGGAGGCGGCGACTTATTCGCTTGTTTTTTTGACCCGTGATCTACGCGTCACCGGGGGTTCGGATGCGTCCGGATTGGCTTTCGTGGTTGTCCTGGACTGCTGCATCAGAAGCCTGCCCAGTTCCGGTGGCGCCTCGCGCCCGGTAAGGACCTGATAATAGGTCGGGACCAGACGTAAGCGTTCCCCCGGCTCTTCATCCAGATCGAGGGCCCAATAGCCGATCTGATGGAAATAGGAGACCCGCGCCCTGACGACGGCTTCGTCTTTCGGCAGCCCATCACGCTCGAAACTCTCCTGAAGAAGGTCAAGCCAGGCGCGATCCACGCGTTTCACGGACTGAGCCACTTCAGGCGCGCGGCGAGCCCAGCCGCGTACGGCCGTATCGAATGAGAGAACGCTGGGGTCTTCGCTAAGCCAGATTCCGATGATGGCGACCATGTCTGGCGCGGCACGCGCGCCGCGTGCCCGAACCTGCGCGATCTCGAAATAGTTGCGTGCTTCCCAGTCGGTAAGCAGCGCGTCCAGCAGGTCCTTATGGTTCTCAAAATGCCAGTAAAAACTGCCTCTTGTCACGCGCATCAGCTTGGCGAGGCGGTCGATCTTGATGTCGTCCACGCTGCGTTCGACAAGTATTCTGCGCGCTGCGGATACCCAGTCTTCTCGAGTCAAGGGTTTCCGGGATCTTCCGCGTTTCGGACTGGGTAGATGCATGGAATCCGCATGCGCCCCGCCGAATCGATTGTCTAGAGGAAAGCGTCGCTGAGGTTGTGCCCGCATATGGCGGCGCTAACTTACAGAAAAACATACATCGAAGTTTGTTTTTTGCATAAAATTTGGCGTGAATTGCTCTTCTCGTTGGAAGGTGCCTTATTATGCGTTTTTCATTGAAATATAATAAAACACTGTAAAATCAGTTAGATAAATAGAATTCATGTGCCCGAATGGCCGTTGCGAAATCGGCATTGCATCGCGTGAAATTTTATTAGACACTACTGCATGGAAATCGGGAGAAAAAAAGAGGGGTACATCATGCGCTTAAAATCAGTATCGCAGTTCAGGGTCATGGCTTTGGGTGCGACCGCGGTGGGAGCCGTTCTGGTCGCATCGGCTTCGAGTGCTCAGGAGGCCGGAAGCTCGGCGGACTATGGTGAGATCGTCGTCACTGCGAGCAAGCGCGCGGAGCGCCTGCAAGACGTTCCTGCGGCAATAACGGCGGTCGGGGGTGAAAAGCTCGAAACGCTCGGCGTGCAGAACTTCCGCGACTATGCCAGTCTCGTCCCCGGCCTCGCGCAGCGGGATACCGGCCAGCCCGGCGTCGGCACGATCATTCTGCGCGGTCTGAACTCGGGGCCTCAGCAGACCACGAACACGGCGGGCTACTACATCGACGACACGCCTTTCAGCGCGAGTGGATATCTTGGGGTCAGCGCGCTGATGACGCCGGAGCCTGAACTCGCTGAAATCGAGCGCATCGAAGTTCTGAAGGGGCCGCAGGGCACGCTTTATGGCGCCGGCAGCCTCGGTGGCCTGATTCGTGTCGTAACGCGGAAGCCCGACCTCACGGAGTTCCGCGGCAGCATGCGCGGCGAGATTTCGCACGTAAAGGGCGGCGAACTCGGCTTCCTGCTGCGGGGCACGGTCAACATTCCGGTCGTGCAGGACCTCGCCGCGATTTCTGCGACGGGCTACTATCGGCGGATGTCGGGCTTCGTTGACAACGTGGGGACGGGAACCAAGGACGTCAATCGCAGCAATCTGGCCGGTGGGCGCATCGCGCTGCTGGTCGAGCCGGCGCCGAATTTCCGGATCAATCTTAGCGGCCAGTATCAGGATATCGAGAACAACGGCTATTCATCCGTCGACCTTCTGCCGGGTACATTCACCCCGCGTTATGGCGGCTACACCTACAACGACTTCCTGGATTTCGGCGGCGAGGTGAAATATCGGCTTGTCAACGCGACCGCCGAATATGAGATGGACGCGGGCACGATCACTGCGTCTGGCAGCTACGCGAAATACGACGTCGACTATGCCGGGGACGTGACGACGACATATATTCCCATTGCGCGTGGTGTGCTTGGCCCTGTGTCGGACGCTGTGTTCGGCGTTCCCGTGGATACGCTCCTGCCGGCATCATCCCGCGCTGGGAGCTTTTTCAATCCGGCGGCGGACAAGTATTCGGCCGAACTCCGCTTTGCCTCGAAACGTCTCGGTCCGATCGAGTTCCTTGCGGGAGCCTTTTACACCAAGGAAGACAGTACGTATCTGGCGAACATCACGCCGTACACGGCGGCAGGTGTGCCCTTCGCTTCGCCCTTCAATTATCTCATCAAGACGACGACGACTTCGAAGTACGAAGAGATTGCGGGCTTCGGTAATCTGACCTTCTACCTTACGGACAATTTCGACGTGACCGGCGGCATTCGCTACGCGCACAACACCCAGACATCAGGAACAGGCGGTCCGGGCGCTCTTACCTACTTCCTGCCGCGTGCGGCGTTGACGTTCGATTTCAGCGACAATGCCACGACGTATCTGGGGACGGTCCGCTGGCGCCCGATGCGCAACCTGAGCTTCTACGCGCGCGCCGCGAGCGGCTATCGCCCGGGCGGGCCGCAGACGAACTCCGCGCCGCCGCCGGGTGCTCAGTCGTTCATCCGATCGGATACGGTCTGGAACTATGAAGCCGGCGTGAAGGCCTCCGCGCTCGACGGCGCTTTCACGATCGATGCATCGGTGTTCCATATCGATTGGAAGGACATTCAGCTCAACACGCTCTCAAACGGCTTCATTCTGGGAGGCAATGCCGCAAGTGCAGATGTTGACGGGCTTGAGCTTCAGATGCAGGCGCGTCCGAACGACCTGCTCACGATCGGGGCCAATCTTGGCCACACGCGCGCAGTGCTGACCGCGATTACTCCGGAAGCCGCGGCGGTAGCCAGAGCCGCCGCAGGGGATCGTCTGCCGCTCACCCCGCCGTGGACCGCGTCGCTCGTCGCCGATCAAAAGATCCCGCTTTCTTCGAGCGTGACGGGGAATGTGGGTGCAACGCTCCGATTCCAATCGGCGATGTTTGCCACCTATCCGGGTCTGGATCCAAACCCGACCCAGAAGCTGCCAGAACTTACGACCGTCGACCTTCGTGCAAGTGCCGCGTTTGATGACCGGTTCACGGTTCAGCTGCGCGTGGACAACCTGTTCGACAAGTTTGGCTTTACGAACATCGACGGCGCTTCGGGTTCGGCGACGGTCATTCGGCCGCGGACGATCTCGCTTGGCGTGAGCGCCAACTTCTAGGAACACGTCCAGACTTGGTGGCGACGATTGTCGCCACCACATTTTTCAAAGATTGGGAGGGATAGCATGGATCGACGTCAATTCATGGCGGGCGCCGCGGTCGGCGCTGGGGCAATGATCACAGCGAAGCAGGCCGCCGCCGAGCTTCCGCAGGCCTCACAGGATATGATGCAGCGCTATGTTCGCAATCCCGGCCCCAAAACGCCGGTGACGAACGTGAAGGCAGCATGCAGCACAGACAATGCGATTGTCACCGAAGCAATTCTGAAGGTGCTGCGCGAAGGCGGCAATGCTGTCGATGCGGCGATCGCCGGCTGCATGGTGCAGGCCACCGTCGAGCCCTTCATGACCAATCACACCGGGACGGTGACCTTCCTGTATTACGAAGCGAAAACGGGGAAGCTCTACCAGCTTGACAGCACGGGCACTTTTCCGGCCGATCTGCCGCCGTTCCGCCCGATCCCGCCGATGCCGGGCAGCGGCTATGCGGCCTATCCTCCCTCCGCGGTCATTCCGGGATTCATGCCGGGGCTCAAGCAGATGTACGAGCGCTTCGGGAGCAAACCGTGGGCTTCGCTGTGCGAGGATGCGATCCGCTGGGCGGAGAGCGGGCACCCGGTCTCGACCTTCGAAGTGCAGGTCAACGAGTTCGGAGCGAATTTCTACAATTATTTCCCTGATGGGCGGCGTTTTTTCGCGCCGGACGGCTTCCTCGTGAAGGTTGGCGACATGTTCGTGAACAAGCCGCTGGCGGCAACGCTGCGGAAGGTCGCCTCGGAAGGGCCGGATCACATGATCACCGGCGCCTGGGCGAACGATTTTATCACGCGCGGCAATTCCATGGGCTGGAAGATCGAGAAGCGGCACATGACCGCCACACCGCCGCGCTGGCTGGAGCCTCTGCGTTTCAAGCACAACGAGTACGAGATCGTCAGCCTTGCACCGCCGCAGAACCAGGGCCTGCGGATTGCGATCACGCTCGGCATCCTCCGACATCTCGGCATCCGCAACGTGGAGCCCGGTTCGGGCGAGCATTATTTCTTCATGGCGCACGCCTTGCGCCACGCGATCTATCATGCGGGCTTCAGCGGGGATCCGGTGGCGGTTGCGGATTATGATACGGAAGCGTTGCTCGACGAAAATTTCTATGCCCACGCAGCCCGACTCATTCGCGGCATCATGCCGAGGGTCGATCTCTCCGAACACGTCAGGATGACCGGCGGCCCCAGCCCGCTGGGCGGCCAGCCGACGCCGGGGGCGGGCAATCAGCTCGACAAGCAGCCGAGCGGAAGCTGCGAACTCGCAGTCGTCGACGCCGAGGGCAACTGGGTGCAGATGATGAACACGCTGCAGTCCGGCGGCATTCCCGGTGTCGTCGTGGGCGGCGTGCCGATGGTGGGCAGCCATTGCACTTTCAATCAGCCCGAAACATCGATGATGCAATTGCTGGCGCCCAATTCACGCATGCGCACGGTGATGGGCAACACGATCGTGCTGAAAGGCGGGAAACCGGTGCTTTCGCTCGGGTCGCCGGGGAACGTCCACTGCACGGTGCCGCAGGTGCTGACACATGCGCTCGACTTCAAGATGAGTCCCTATGCTTCAGCGGATGCGCCGCGTCTCCTGCCGCTGACTGATCAGAGCGAACTGGTTATCGAGGATCGCGTTTCGGCAAAGGCGATCTCACGCCTTGCATCGCTCGGCGTCAAGGTGCGGGCGCTCGGCGCATACGATTATCACATGGGTTCGTTCCAGATGTGCTTCCGCGATGCGCAGGGGCGGCTTGGGGCCGCCGCAGATCCGCGCCGGATGGGCGTGGCGGATGGCCTTCGGTCATGAAGGCAGGGGTAACGCTGCTGCTGGCGCTATCGGCAGCAGCGTCAGCGCAGGCCGAAACGCCGATGGGGGAGGCCTATGCCAGGGCGGCAAGGGTTCTCGATGCGAACCTCATCGGTGCGATCCGCAATGCGTATGTGACCCCGCACTGGATCGGAGAGGGAGACCGTTTCTGGTATCGCCGCGACGGTGCCGATGGCCCCGAATGGGTGATCGTCGAGTCCGCAACGGGGCGGCGCACGCCGGCCTTCGATACGGCGCGATTGCGTACCGCCGCCGAGCGATCCGCAAGCGGTGTGACGCTTCCAGCCGTGCTCCCAGTCACGGCGCTCACGGTGTCCTCGGTAACGCTCACGCTCGCGGATCGTGCGTTTGAATGCGCGCTGCCAGCCTATGCCTGTTCACCGGCGTCTTTGCCTGCGGCCATGCCGGATACGGGGTGGGCGCCGGACGGGCGCCACGGGTTGTTTGTCCGGAACCACGACCTGTACCTGCGGGCGCGGGACGGCAATGAAACCGTCCGGCTCACCAGCGACGGCGCCGAGCACTTCGCTTATGGCGCGCTTTCCGGTATGTCGCTGATGGCGGTGCCGCTGATGCGAAGCCAATCGCCCCGGCCTCCTTTCGGAATCACGTGGTCGCCTGATGGCGGGCACTTCATGAGTACGCGGTTCGACGAGCGTAAGGTGGAATCATTTCCATTCGTGGAAGCCGTGCCGCAGGACGGAAGCTGGCGCCCCAAGCTGTGGCAGCCGCGGATCGCGCTTGTGGGCGACGCGGAACGGGGTGACGTCGAAGCCGCGATTTTCGATGTCGCGAAACGCAGCAAGACCGTTATTGCGCTCAAGGACGGGTGGCGTCTTTACGGGCAGGTATTTCATTGGTCGGCTGACGGGCGCAGCGCCTACGGGCTCGTGACGATGGCGGCGCTGAAGGCGATCGGTCTTGCGGAAATTGATCTCTCGACCGGTGCCGTGCGGATCGTCGTGCAGGAGGCGACGCCTAAGTGGGGGCGGTTCAATGCCTTCATCTATAGTCAGCCGAACGTGCGTATTCTCGAAGCCAGCCGGGAAGTCCTGTGGTTCTCGGAACGGGATGGCTGGGGACAGGTCTATCTTTATGATCTTGGAACCGGGAAACTGAAGCGGAAGTTGACGGCGGGCCAGCGTACGGTTCGCGACATCATCGGCGTGGACGAGAAGCGCCGGCAACTTTTCTTCACCGCGGGGGGAACGGACGCTGATCCCGACCCCTACTTCATCCGTTTGTACAGCACATCGCTCGATGGCGGCGCAGCGCGGCTCCTTTCGCCCGAGACCGGCGTGCATCTGGCATCGCGCGTCCCAATCGGCAATGCTGCGCCGGGTTCCGCTGCCACGGCGGCACTGTCTCCGGATGGAAACTGGATCGTCGAGAGCCATTCCGCACTCGACCGTCCACCCGTGGCTGTGCTGCGTTCTGCGAGGGATGGCCGCGTCGTGGCTGTGCTCGAGACAGCGGATGTGAGCCGCGTCGCCGCATCCGGCTGGCGTGCACCGACGCGCGTGAAAGTCCTCTCCGCGGACGGAAAAACGCCTCTGTGGGGGACAGTGTATTTCCCGCCGAATATGCGGCAGGGGCAGAAATATCCGGTCATCGACGCGATCTACGGAGGCCCGCAGGTCACGAACGCGCCCGCTGACTACCGCGAGGCGGTGGTGACGATGAATCCGCGTTCGCGGGCCAGCCTCGCCGAACTCGGTTTCATCGTGGTCACGATCGATGGACGGGGGACGCCGGGACGATCGAAGGCCTTCAACAACGAAAGCTATGAGGTGTTCGCAGAGCCGGAACTCGCGGATCATGTCGCGGGTATTCGTCAACTCGCCGAACGCTTCGGCAGCTTCGACCTTGATCGCGTGGGCGTCTACGGCCATTCGTTCGGCGGCTACACGTCGGCACGGGCGATCCTTGCCTATCCAGACTTCTACAAGGTTGCGGTTTCGTCTGCCGGGCCCCACAACTTCCAGGGATTCTATCCTGTCGAAGGCCTGTTCCCTGCCGCCGACTATGGAGACGGGAAAAACATCCGGCCGAATCCCGCAGCGGTGCCGCCGAATTATGCGCGGCTGGATCTGATGCCTCTTGCACCAAGGCTGAAAGGCAAGTTGATGCTGGTCTACGGCGAGATGGATGAAAATGCCTTGCCGAGCGTGACGCTGCAAATGGCCGACGCCCTGATCAAGGCGAACAAGTCTTTTGATCTCATGTATCTGCCCAACCAGACGCACGATTTCTTCCGGACGAGTGCATATTACACCCAGAGAATGTGGGACTATTTCATCGAACATTTGATGCGTGAGGAACCTCCCGCCGATTTCCGGCTGGAGATTGCCGCGCCTTCTCAAACGACCGGCTACTGATCCGCGGCGAAAGTGAGGATTGACCATGATGACGCGACGTACCGCGACGACCGGATTGCTTGCTGCCGCAGCGACCGCCGGTGTTTCGCCCTCTCTCGCCGTTGCAGGTGGCAAGGTGGATTTGTCGCCGGCCCGATGGCCCGCAGGTGAGTACGACAGTTTCATGACGGCGCAGGGCGTCGACCGAACCCGCGCGGGTACGGCGAAGGGCACAAGGGGCGCTGTGACGGTCGCGTACAATGGCCTGGCGGCGCGCGCGGGCCTCGAAGCTCTCAAGCAGGGCGGCAACGCCATCGATGCCGTCATGACGGGCGCACTTGCGCAGGTCGCGCTGACGATGGGTGCGCCGATCAGCTATTTCGGCATCATGTCGCTCGTCTACCACGAGGCGAAGACGGGTAAGACCTACACGATGAACGCCGAATGGAACACGGTGCGCGGCGAGACCGACCCCATGTCCATACCGGGACAGATCGACTTTTCGAGCACGGAAGCGCTGCAGGGCAAGGGTGCGCCGAGCGGCCGCACCGCGCTCGTCGGGGGTTTCATGAAGGGGGTTGAGGCAGCCCATCGCCGGTTCGGCCGGCTGCCTTTCGCCAGCCTCTTTGACCCCGCCATTTACATTGCGGAGCAAGGTATGCCGGTTACGCCGATGCTGGCGGGCATATTCCGCTTCCGCGACAAGGACATCCGCCGCCTTCCGGAGACGCGCACGACGCTCGTGAAGCCGGACGGCAGCGCCTATGCAGAGGGTGATCTATTTCGCCAGCCTGTGCTCGCGCGTACGCTGCGTGCGGTGGCACGCGACGGCGCCGATTACATGTATGGGGGCGCGTGGGGGCAGAAGCTCGTCGCGGCAATCCAGGCTGACGGCGGCAAGATGACGCTCGATGATCTGAAGGCATACGAGGTGATCTGGGCGGATCCGCTGGAGGCGCCGCTGCGGAAGGGATATTCGATCCGGACGAGTCCTGGTCCGAATTTCGGCGGCGTGTCACTGATAGAAGCGCAAAATCTTGCCGAGGCGGCTGGTCTATGTGGTGGTGAGCATTGGACGAAGTCGTCGGCGGCGCTCAAGAAAGCGATCGAGATCACCCAGCTTTTCGGTATTTCGATGTTTCCGAAAGAAGTGCAGGCGGCGATCTATCCCGGGATCGATTTCGGCGAAGACGTCCGCGTGACGAAAACGCACGCCGCAGCGCTCTGGAAGCAGATCGAGGAGGGCAAGACTTTCACGAAGTGGAAGCGCACCACGCCGATGCATTCCGACGACATCGTGGCGATCGACAGCGAAGGCAATATCGCCGCGATAACGCATTCGATCAATTGCGTGAATTGGGGCAAGACTGCGATCTTTGTTGACGGCATCTCCATTGGTGATCCGGCATCGTTTCAGCAGGCGATGATCGCGCGCGTGGCGCCCGGGGACCGTCTGCCTGCACCGACCGAGACGGGCATCCTGTTCAAGGACGACGTGCCTGTGCTGGGCTTCGCTTCCATGGGCGCAGGCTTGCATCAACGCACGTTTCAGGGACTGCTGAACTACACGTGCTACGGCATGGATGTGGAGGAGGCTATCAATACCGCCGATTTCTATCTGCCGATGGTCGATCCCATGACTGGGGAAACCACGTTGACAGTTCCGGAAGATCGGTTTGACAAGAAGGTTCTGGAGGGAACCGGCCTTGCCTGGCGCGTCGTTCCGCTCGAGGAAGCGCGGTTGGGCGGAGAGGGGAAATGGGTTGCGATCAGTCGCGACCCTGCAACCGGCCTCCTCCATGCAGCGTCGCACAATCGCAACAACAGCGCTGCTGTCGCATTTTGAGTTCGTGATCGACCCGCTGGACTGGGGTTTAGGTGGTAATCGAGCGTTGGTGGTGACAGCGCCACGACAAGCCGAGGTCGCCGATAGCCGAACGACCGAACGGGCACCCGCCGAGCGACCCTCACCGGTGCGCGCACTGCCCGATCATCTGCCGCGCGCCGAACGGCGGATCGAGCCCGAGGCCGGCAGCTGCACCTGTCCCGATTGCGGCGGCGCGCTGCGCCCGCTTGGCGACGACAGCGACGAGCAACTCGACATTGCTCCGGTTCAGTGGCGCGTCATCCGCACCGTGCGGCCCAAGTATAGCTGCCGCGCCTGCGACAAGATCGTCCAGGCGCCCGCGCCAGCGAAGGCCATAGCACGCGGCAAGGCCAGCTTCGCCACGCTCGCCCATGTCGTCGTCCACAAGTTCGATCACCATCTGCCCCTATATCGCCAGGCAGAGATGATGGCGGCGCAGGGCATCGACATCGACCGCTCGACCCTCGCCGGATGGGCGGGCCAAGCCGCGCATCTGCTCGATCCGATCGTCAGCCGTATCCGTGAGGAAGGATTGAAGGCCGCCAAGCTCCACACCGACGACACGCCGGTGCCGATGCTCATGCCCGGCAAGGGCCGGACAGCGGTGGCGCGGCTCTGGGCCTATGTCGTTGATGACCGCGCATCGGGCGCCGCCACCCCGGCGCTCGCCTGGTATCGGTTCACCCCCGATCGCAGCGGCATCCATCCGCAGAGCGAGCTAGGGTCATTCACCGGCCTTCTCCAAGCCGACGGCTATGCCGGATATGACAAGCTCTATCAGGGCAGTCGCATCCGCGAGGTTGCCTGCTGGGCGCACTTCCGCCGCAAGATCTTCGAGAACCACCAGACGAGCCCGACGACGCTCACTTGCCTCCTGCTCGATCGCATCGCCGGGCTTTACCGGATCGAAGAGGAAGTCCGCGGCCAGCCGCCCGATGTCCGGCGCCGACACCGACAGGAGCAAGCCAGGCCGCAGATCGACGCGCTTCGCGGCGCGATCGACGACGCCCTACGCCGCCTGTCGCCCAAGTCCGCGATGGCGAAGGCGCTCGCCTATGGTCGCAAGCGCTGGGACGCGCTGACCCGCTACATCGACGAGGGCATGGCGGAGATCGACAACAATATCGCCGAGCGCGCGATCCGGTCCATCGCCATCGGCCGCAAGAACTGGCTGTTCGCCGGATCGAAGACCGGCGGCGAGCGCGCCGCCGCCATCTATTCCGTCATCGAGACGGCCAAGCTCAATGGCGTCGAGCCGCAGGCCTATATCACCGACGTCATCGAGAAGATCGCCTCAGGCTGGCCCGCCTCCCGGTGGGACGAGCTCATGCCGTGGAACTGGACAGCGCAAAGCACGCCCGTCAGCATGGCGGCATGACCGACCAGATCGCCCGGATTCGCATCACGCTCGAAGACTTGAAGCCCGCCATCTGGCGCCGCGTCGAACTTCCCGTCACCAACAGCCTCAAGACCCTGCACCTCGCGATCCAGGCCTGCATGCTCTTCGAGAACTACCACCTGTTCCGGTTCGATATCGGCGATGCCGCCTATGGCATCCGCTTCGACGACGATGATTTCATGATCCGCACCCGCGACGCCGCCAATATGCGCATCGGCAAGCTCGTCGAGCGCGGCATTACCAGCTTCACCTACACCTATGATTTCGGGGACGATTGGCGCCATCGCATCGAGATCGAAGAGATCATACCCGCAAATCCCGGCATCGATTACCCACGGTTTGTCGATGGCGAACGTCGTGCTCCACCCGAAGACGTCGGCGGAACCCCAGGATTTGAGGAGTTCCTCAATGCCATGGCCAAGCCGCGCCATCCCGAGCGCGCGTCCATGGTGCAATGGTATGGCGGCGTCTTCGATCCCACCGATATCAGCCCCGACGAGATCAACGCACGCATGGCGAAGCTCGCCAAGCGACGGGCACAGGGAAGAGCCGCCTACACCGACGCTAAATCCCGCGACAGCTAAGCGATGGCGGTTTCCTGACCACGCTTACGATGAGCATTCACAGCCCCGACCTTCCGGGACAGGTTGTCGGCAACATGAAGTGCGTGTTCGGCGATGTAACTTTCAACCGACAGTTCCACGAGTATGCGCATGAGTGCGCTCACAGCATTGGGATGCTCACGTAATGACAGCGACTGTAACTCCTCCCATACTGCGCGAGCTCGTTGCTGGGCAGCAATCCATTGAATATGAGGAGCGTCGGTAGGGATGAAGGTTGTCTGCGGCGGACGTGGCGCAGGTTGAGCCGCAGCGCGATGCGGTCATTGAGCAGCCCGTCCCAGGCGAGCTCCATGACCTGCTGCGTTATAGGATCAAGTGCTTCGAACGCCTCCCGGTAGGGCCTGCCGATCTTGATGATATGCCGGATGGCCCGGCGCATGTGCCAGCGCACGCGCCATTCGCCGATGCGCAGTTCTGCGGCGATCTCGGCGTAGGACTTGCCCTCGACCCTGTGGGCGAGGAACACCATCAGTGTCCGCTCGGGCAGCTTCCGCAGCCATGCCCGCATCACCGCGTGCCGGTCGCGCTCCAGCGGCACACCGGGTTCGGATACAGATTTGCCGTTCATCATGCCTCTCCCTTCCAAAAGCCGCGGCCCCGGCCGGAGGTCGGGGGGCGGGCGGCAGGAACGGGATCCGGCGGCCCGCATGAGGCGGCCTGCACCCGAAGGGCTGGAACGGATGTGGAAGACCTGCCGCAGGCAGGTTGCAGGCCGGCGCGGCCCGCCCAAAACCCGTGACGCCCGCTCCCGATCCTCAGGACGGCCCAAACGACATCACCCCGCCCGTGAGGGCGGGGTGGCTATCCGCTTCGACGCATGGCGTCACATAATCAGGAAGCCCCGCGCCGCACGCGGCGGCGTGGGAGCCGTAGCCTCAGGCCTTCTTCTTGCCCCGGCCTGATCCGGTGCGCTTGGTGCCGAGACCGATCTTCTTCGCCAGTTCCTGGCGCTGCAGCGCGTAGTTCGGGGCGACCATGGGATAGTCGGCGGGAAGCCCCCACTTCGCGCGGTATTCGTCGGGGGTCATATTGTAGTGCGTCATCAGGTGGCGCTTCAGCATTTTCAGCTTCTTGCCGTCTTCAAGCGAGACGATGTAGTCAGGCTTCACCGACGCGCGGATCGAGACAGCCGGTTCCTGCTTCGGCTTTTCCGGTTCAACGGCGCCGCCAAGCTTCGCGAGCGCAGCATAGACGTTCTGGATGAGGATCGGCAGGTCGGAGACCGCCACCGTGTTGTTTGCGACATGCGAGGAGACGATGTCGGCGGTGAGCGCCAGGACATCCTGATGCGTGTTCTGTTCAGTCATGAAGTAAGACCCCGTTGGTTTTCCGTCCCGCTTCATTGCCGGACTTGCGCGCTGCCCTACACGAACGCGCATGAACACGAAATTGCTGAAACGATATCTGGTTCCACCGCGATGTACTTTTGACGTTAAGTGATTCGCGTAACTTCCGCCCTGCGGAACCTCCTGAGACGGTAATTCTCGGCGCCTATCAAAAATATCTTTGCGTCAATAAGCATCAATATGTGTTCACGTGCGTCCGTATGCTTCCAGAACGTACTATTCGCCTGTTTGGCACCGTTTTGGCACTCTTGACGCACGCGCCAATTCTGGACTTCCTGATCTTCGCAAGGGGGAGCTGACAACCGCTTAAGGAGGACCAGCCATGTCCCATGATCGTATCCTGCGCTTGCATACTGTTCTCGACCGCACCGGACTCAGCCGCTCAACGCTCTACCGGAAGATGCAGGCGGGCAGTTTCCCGCGCCAGGTCCGGATCGCGACGCGCTGTACCGGCTGGCGCGAGTCCGCCGTCAGCGCATGGATGAAGAACCCCATGTTCTGCCATGTCGACGACCTGCCGGCAGAGTAGGCAGGACCTCCGCTGGACAAGATGAGGGCGTGCCCGCTATCGCCGCGGCATGGCAATCATCGCAACGATCATGAACACGGCCACCGGCCAGCCCATACAGAAGATGACCTTCGGCCGGATGCCCAAGCCGTGGGCGACGTTCAACCTCGAAACCGGAGAGCGGGTCACGGCAGACCGCGTGCATGTCGGGAAACCCGCACCGGGCAAGTTCATCGCACCCGTCGAGGTCTGGGTCACGCAGAAATCGGACTGAAGAGGGCGCTCAGCCCACGCTTTTGAGCTTGTGAATGGGGATCACTGCCCCACCGATCTTCAGGCGATCAAGGTAGTCACTCCACCATTGAGCCATTTCGACGCGTTCGTCCCAATGCTGACCTCTTGCGTAGGTTCCGCGCACGGCATTGCTGTGTCCGTGGGCCAATGCGCGTTCGATGGCGTCAGGATGCCATTTCCCGCTCTCGTTTAGCAGGGTGCTTGCAGTCGCCCTGAAGCCATGGGCGGTTACAACGTCCTTTGGAAATCCCATGCGCCGGAAGGCGAGGTTGATGGCGTTCTCGCACATCGGCTTGAGATGGCTGCGTTCACCGGGAAACAACCAGTCCATCCAACCCGTGTAACGGCGTAGCTCCTGCAAAAGCGCAACGGACTGCGACGACAGTGGAACGCTGTGCGGTCGCCGGAGCTTGGTACGATCCGCTGGAATTCGCCATACAGCTTCGTCCCAATCGACCTCGTCCCATTTCGCATATCTGAGTTCGCCCGGTCGGACGAAAACATGAGGGAGAAGCTGCATTGCGATTTTGACGATGGGGCCGCCGCCGTACTCGTCGATTGCTTTCAGAAGTTCGCCAAGGTCAGCGGGATTCAGAATTGCCGCACGATGCTTTACGATCGGTGACATCAAGGCATCGCCTATAAGCGCCGCAGGGTCTGTCTTGCACAGGGACATCGCTACGCCATGCCGGAAAACGCGGCTCGCAAAGGCCCGCGTCCTCATGGCGGTTTCTCTTTTTCCAGCCCTCTCGATCGTCTTGAGCGCGGCTAGCAATTCCGCAGGCTCGATATCGGCGATGGGGCGGGCGCCGATTGCGCCTGTCAGATGCGAGAGAAACCAGCGCGCCTTCTCAATGGTGGCCTCGGCCTTGCGGTTGCCAACGAACTTCACCTCAATGAAATCCTCGGCCACCGATTGGAAACTGTTCCCGGCGCTGAGCTGGGCCGTAATCTTCTCTTTCTTTCGTTCCTGGAGCGGATCTTTCCCGCTCCGGACGGCACGCCGCGCCTGATCCCTCAGATCGCGGGCCTCGGCCAAACTGACCTCGGGCCAAGGGCCGAGCGCCAGCCTCTTTTCCGTCCCGTGAACGCGGTACTTGAAGAACCATGCCTTTCCGCCGCTGGGACGGACCTCCAGATACAGGCCTTTTTCGTCCGTTTTTCGATAGAGCCTATCGAGTGTCGGAAAGGTACGGATTTCTGCGGCTCTCAAGCACATTTGGGGGCAAGGCCTCTTCAGCTATCGCCTTGCCCCCAAATTTGCCCCCGGATTTCTGCGATCCAGTGAGATTTCGTGGAACAAAGCGAGATCGCTCAAAGGAGAAGATTCCTTCGTAGCCCGCCAAAAATCAAGGTTTTAGAACGTTTTGGGAAGAAGGGGTGGTGCCGAATCTGTGAACCAAACAATGCAATAGATTGCCATTACGCCGCAATTCGATCGGGCTTCAAGATCGTGGCTATTCATAATCGAGGCGATGTGAATTCTGGTCTTCAGGTGTCCGGGCTGCCCTTTCGTGCGTTACAGATAATGGTAGAATGCGGCAAAGCAGCGGAACAGCGGCAGAATGCGGAGTGAGAAGTGTATCCAGGAAGTAGTGTTAATCGACCTGCAATATTGGCTCTGACGCAGTTTTGAGTGGAAAATGCCACCGCGTGATTGGTCCATGGCCAAGGCACAGTTCGCCGTACGCTTCATCAAGGCCATGGCGGCGTAATGTTTAACCGCCCGCCCGCACACGAAATTCCTGACGGTCCCACGGATCAGTTTTTGGATGACACGTTTAAGACTGCGACCGCGATCGCGGCAATGGTGAACAAGGAAATGGTCAACGCTGAATTCGAAACGGGACTGCTTTGGGGTATTTATGCCGAATGGCAAGTGTTTCAAGGTCTCACCGCCACCGAAGACAAAGCCGAAGGCATAGCCAGCCTTTGCGAGAAGCGTCGGGCATCCTGATTGCGCCCCGCAGTGGCTGGAGGCGGCAGTCGCTCAAGCCCGTTCAGGGTAGAGGTCTACTTTTGTAGCGGACCGTAGTTATGCAAGCAGCTGACCGTCATCGATCTTGAAGACGGATCCGGTGATGAACCGTGAACCTAAACCTGAAGTCAGCAGAAGAATATCATCAAGCTGGCTGTCTTCCATCAGGCGGCGACGGGGGAAAGAGGCGATCTGCCTTTGCCCCTGCTCGCTATCGAACCACGCGCTGTTCAACTCCGTTCGGATATAGCCTGGGCATACGACGTTGACGTTGATCCCCTTGTTCATCCATTCGCGCGCAAGGCTTTGGCCCAGCATCACCACCGCCGCCTTGCTCGTCGAATAGGCGGTAAGCCCCGCGAGGGGAGCTAGCCCACCGATGGATGCGATAAGCGTTATACGGCCGTCGGCGGCCTTGCGCTCGATCATGCGACGTGCGCCTTCGCGCGCGGTGAGAAAGGCACCGCGCACATTGACTGCCATGATATGATCGAAGTCGTCTGCCTCGATAGCCAAGGCCGATCCGACATGGCTTATGCCCGCATTGGCGATGAGGGAATCGACGGGGCCGACCTCCCGCTCAGCCTGATCGAAGGCTCTGATGATCGAGTCTTCGTTGGTGACATCCATCGACACAGCGATCGCCGTGCCATTGACGTGCCTGATCTGTTCGACCAAATTTTGCAGGCGATCGATGCGCCGCGCGGCAACAACCACTTTCGCGCCAGCGGCCGCCATGAGCTTCGCGAAATGCTCGCCCAGCCCCGAAGACGCGCCGGTGATTAGGATCGTGCGGCCGGAAACATCGCTGCTCATAGAAACTCCAAGTCAAAAATGTCGCTGGATGGAAAGCCGGCCGTTAGTGCCGGTAGCTGGACTGGATCAGACGCTTATAGAGTTTGCCAGTGGGTTGCCGCGGCAGTTCTCGCATGAAGTCGATTTGCCGGGGGACTTTCAGCCCTGCCAGATGTCTGCGCACATAAGTGACCAGGTCCTGTGCAAAGACGGGATTTGCATCCTGCCAGTCGATCGGCTGGATCACGGCCACCACCCGCTCGCCCATTTCCTCATCCGGTACGCCGATCACGGCAGCGTCGGCGACTTTGGAATGCGCAATCAGAATATTCTCGATCTCTTGCGGATAGATGTTCACGCCGCCCGAAATGATCGTGAAGCTCTTGCGGTCGGTGAGATAGAGAAAGCCATTTTCATCCAAGCGGCCGATATCGCCCAGCGTCGTCCAGCCAAGAGCGTTGCGGCTTTCGGCGGTTTTTTCAGGGTCATTATGATACTCGAACGGCAGGCCGTCCTGAAAATAGACCAGTCCTTCCAATCCTTGCGGCAGCAGCTCTCCGGCGTCATCACAGATCCGGGCGATGCCCACCATCGAGCGCCCCACTGAGCCGGGATGCGAAAGCCACTCTTCGGCGCCGATCGCGGTCAGGCCGTTGCTTTCCGTTCCCGCGTAATATTCCCACAGGATTGCCCCCCACCAGTCGATCATTGCCTTTTTGATGGGAACGGGACAGGGGGCTGCGGCATGGATGGCGATCCGGAGAGATGAGACGTCGTAGCGCGCTCGTACTTCGTCCGGCATTTTCAACATCCGGACGAAATGCGTTGGTACCCATTGCCCTGCATTGACCCTGTATCGTTCGATCAGCTGGAGTGCCGGTTCGGCGTCGAATTTTTCCATCGCGATGACGGTGCCGCCAAGGCGCTGCACCAGCATCGACCAGCGAAGCGGAGCGGCATGGTAGAATGGGGCGGGGCAAATGTAGATCGTTTGGTCATCGAACCCGAATTGTCCCGTCGCGAGCGCGGCGATGGGAGGCGGCGTATCGATCGGTCCTTCCGGCAACGGCGCACGGATGCCCTTCGGACGGCCGGTCGTGCCCGACGAATAGAGCATGTCTGTGCCGTGCGATTCATCGGCGATGCGATCCGTGGGCATCGCCTGTCGGCGCGCCAGATAATTCTCGAAACCTGGCCATGGTTGATCGAGCATGAAATGGCGGACATCCGGCAAGGTCTCGGGAAAATCGCGGACGCTTTCGGCCAGTTTCGACGATGTGATCAACAGGGTCGCGTTGCTGTCCCTTATGATATAGGCCGCCTCGGCGGGGGTTAGCCGGGAGGATATGCACACATAGCGCAGCCCGGAACGCTGCGCGGACCACGCGATTTCGAAGTATTCTGGAACATTTTCGAGCAAGATAGCGATCGTATCGCCACGCTGAAGGCCCAAGCTCCGGAAAAGATGCGCACCCTGGTTCGATCGCGCCTCAAGTTCGGCATAGGTCGTAATCACGCCGCTTGCGCCCATGATGATTGCGGGCTTTTCCGGCGTCGTCGCGGCGTATTTCGATGGATGCACCTTGTCGGTCCGTTTAGGCAGCTGCGCTGCGCTTCTTCAAGGTGATGGTTTGCGGGTTGGTATATTCCAGCAGCCCTTCAAGCCCGTTCTCGGCGCCGAGGCCAGACTGTTTATGGCCTCCGAAAGTCGCCAGAGGCGTGAGATGCTGCACTTCGTTGACCCATATTGTTCCGGCTTCGATTTGGCTGGCGATATCCGCGGCAGCCGCTTCATCGGACGACCAGATCGATGCAGCGAGACCGTAGATCGTGTCGTTGGCACGGCGAACGACGTCCTCGACATCTTTGAACTTCAGCATCGGTAGCACAGGTCCGAACGCTTCCTCCTGCACGACGCGGCTGTCTTCCGGTGGATTGTCCACAATCGTGACCGGGATGAAATAACCCGGCACGTTCGGCACATCGCCGCCCAGCAGGAAGGTGTGGCCATTCGCCTTCGAGTCCGCGATAAGGCTGCAGACGCGATCGAACTGAAGTCGGTTCTGCACCGGCCCGAGCTTCACACCCTGGTGCGTCCCGTCGCCAATCTCGACCCGCTTCGCATAGGCAGCCAGTGCTATCTTGAGCCGGTCATATATATCCTCATGGACATAGAGCCGCTTGGTCGCGATGCAAATCTGGCCGGTATTGCGGAATGCGGCCCAGAACAGGTCCTCCGCCACAGCATCGACATCGACGTCGGGCATGACGATCGCCGGATCATTGCCGCCCAGTTCGAGCGTAATGCGCTTCAAATTCGTGGCGGCGCTTTCCATGACGCGCTTGCCCGTCGCTGTGGAGCCGGTGAAACTGACCTTGTCGATGCCCGGATGTTGCGTGATCCATGGCCCCAGACTATCGCCTCCGGAGATGACATTGAGTACGCCAACAGGCAGGACGTCGGTCAGAAGCTCGCCCAACTTGAGCATGGTCAGCGGTGTGAACGGGGAGGGCTTTACGATCATTGTATTGCCTGCCAGCAGGGCGGGTGCAATCTTCCAGATGCCCAGCAGAACCGGATAGTTCCAGGGAACGATGCCGGCCACGACCCCGATTGGCACATGCCGTGTCTCTGATCGCCGCTCGTCGCTGTCTTCATTGACCGTAACCGGCATCTCGAGACCCGCAATGGCATCGCACCAGTAAGCCGCGCCGCCAATCTCGAGCCGGGCGTCGTCCAGCGGCTTGCCCTGTTCGGCGGTCAAGATTCGCGCGAAGTCCTCGGCATGCGCGGAAAGCACGCCGCCGATCGCCCGAACCATTTCCTGCCGCTCGGCATAGGGCTTTGCCCGCCACGCAGGAAAAGCGGCGCGAGCTGCGCTCACCGCTGCGTGGAGATCGTCTTGCGATGCATCGGGAATGCTCGCAATCACCTCTTCATTGGCTGGATTAACAACATCGAGGCTTGCGGCGGCGTTTACCGACCTTCCGCCAATCGTCATCGCATAAAGCGCTTTAACGCTCACTGTCCGCCACTCATCTGAAGAACCGCCTTTACGCATTTGCCGTCGTGCTGATCGGCCACCGCCTGGTTGATCGCCTCGAATGGATAGGTCGTGATCAGCCGGTCGAACGGGAACCGCCCGGCACGGTGCAGTGCGATCAGATGCGGAATGAATTCGTCAGGCTCGCTGTCGCCTTCGATGATGCCCTTGACCGAAAAGCCGAAGGTGATCGCGGTCGCCACGTGGATGCTGATTGCGGCATCGGCGGCCCCGGGAACGCCGACGAGGCCGATTGTCCCGTGCGGAGCCAGATAGCCGAGTGCTGCCTCGATTGCCTGCACCACGCCGCTGGTGTCGAACACATAATCAGCCCCATCCGGCATGAGGGCGCGGACCTGCTCGACCACATCGCCATCGGCAGGATCAAGCGCGTGGGTTGCGCCCAGTTCAAGCGCTAGCGCCCTGCGATCTGCCTTGGGCTCGATTGCGATGATCGCGGCACATTGCTGCAAAGTACCACCTAATACCGCGCTCAACCCCACCGCGCCCGCGCCTATTACCACCAACGCGGAGCCTGCTTCACACGCGAGCGACCGCATGATCCCGCCGGCACCGGTTTGGATGCCGCATCCCAGCGGCGCATAGACCGCGCTGTCAAGCGCGGCGTCGATGCGGACGACGTTGCGCTCATAAGCCAGAGCGTGGGTCGCGAAGGAGGATTGTCCAAAGAAGTTACTGGAAATCTCGCCATTGCCTGAACGCAGCGCTCTTGACCCGTCGGGCCGCGTGCCATGAAAGTTCATTTGCGGCAATTGCAGGCAGTAAGCGGATTTCCCGGCTTCGCAGCGCTTGCAGGTGCCACAGGAGCGGAAGGTGAGCAGGACTTTGTCGCCAGGTTTCACCTTCGTGACGGCATCACCCACCTGCTCGACAATGCCGGCGCCCTCATGCCCCAAGACCGCAGGCAGCACGACGGCGGTCTCCATATCGCGGAACACCAGATCGGTATGACAAATGCCCGCTGCCTCGATTCTAACGAGTATCTCGTCGTCGCGAGGAGCCTCCAGTTCGATCGTCTCGATCTCGAAATCCGCATGTGGCCGATGCGCCACCGCCGCCGTGACTGATATCATTGTCAGGATGTCTTGCTTATCCACATGAAGGCTCATTAATTGCATAATTAGTTAAGATGGTCAATCCTAAGCTGCTGACAATTTTCGCCTAAATGTCGCGAACCCTCTCGACAATTGCGTATAATGAAGCGATTAGCTGTATTCGCCGTGTGGAGATACGCTGCGCGGTGAAAATTTGCCATGCGGACAGGTGAAGACGACGTGCCGAAAAGTGTAACTTTGCGAGTAGACGCAGCGTCGACTTCAACGCAACGTCTCAGTGCTCGAGACGCGCTGCTTCAGGCGGCGGGGGAGCTGATGAATGAGCGCGAGACGCTCGAAATCTCACTCAGCGAGATCGCAGGCAGGGCTCAGGTGAACTCTGCGCTGGTCAAATATTATTTCGGTAACAAGCAAGGGCTTCAGCTGGCGTTGCTCGAGCGTGATGTCGGCAAGTCTATGGCGCAGCTTTCGCATTTGGTGGATAGCAATGTCGGCCCTGTCGAGAAGATACGCGTCCATATCGCGGGGCTGATCAACATCTATTTCCGTAGCCGCTATCTAAACAAGCTGCTGTTCATGCTGTTGCGGGAAAGCTCGCCGGAACAAGCACAGGACATCTCTGATCGCCTTATCAAGCCCGCTGCCGATGCGCAGCGCCAAATTCTGGAAGAAGGCTGGGCGTCAGGCGATTTCCGCAAGGTGGATCCGATGATGTTCTATTTCACCGTAATCGGTGCTTGCGACCAGATTTTCACGGCCAGCTTCGCGCTTTCAACAGTATTCGGTGGTGTGCCGCTTAACGACGAACTGCGCCGCCAGTTTATTGATCACACCTGCAGTGTGCTGCTGAACGGAGTCATGGCCCACGATTAAGGTGCGCCATGAACAATCAATTCGATCGCCAGCTTCATATCCGGGCGCAGCATGTCGTGGACATAGCAGGCTGACTTGGCGGGTTTGAGCAGCGCCTCAACCTTGTCGCGCGGAGCGCTTGACCAAACCTCCAGCGTCGCCTGGACATCCTGTACCTTGCCTTCCGGAACCGTATCGATCATGCCTTCGATACGGGTGATATCGACCTTCCGCCGTTGCGCGACGAGCTTGAACGCGATTGTCATGCACGACAGCAACGCGCCGAGCACGCTGGTCACGGGATCAGGACCGGTATCCGAGCCGCCGATCGACTGTGGCTCGTCGATAACCCACCGGTGCCGTCCCTGGCGAAGCTCGCAGCGCAAGCCTGACCGGGAGCTGAGTTCTGCCTTGCGTAGCGGATGTGCCTCTGTTTCGGCCGTGCCGGCTATGGTGAAGTTTTCAAGCCGCTGCCGCAACGCAGAGGAGAATTCTGCTGCCCGAAGCCCATCGACGATTCGATGGTCATAAGCGATGCTGAGCGTCATCTCCGGCCTGACCACCAGTTGCCCGCCTTGTACGGCAGCGCGCTCGGTGATCGCGCCGATAAAGATCAAAATCGGCTCGTCCAGATTTAGAACCGGGGTTCCACTCCGAATCCCATAACGGCCCAGATTGGAGATGGTGAGGCTGGCTCGCGCTGCCTTTCCGCGCCCCGTTCGCGATGCCTCGATCGCGTTCCTCGTGAGCGGTGCGATTTCGTCCAGCGTACGGCCTGCAACATTCTCGAGTGTCGGTGTACGCAGACCACGATCTGTTGCGACAGCAATGCTGACGTTCACTTTATCGAGGTGGATAATCCGGTCGCCATCGATGTAGGCGTTGATATCTGAAAATTCGTGGAGCGTGTCGGCGGCCGCCTGGATGATGATATCGTTGAGCGTCGCGGACAGGACCCCACCGCGTATGGCGTCTTGCGCTCTAACCAGAGCTGTCGCATCGACATCGATCATCTGCACGATATGTGGCGCTTGGCTCCAGGATTTTTGAAGCCGGTTGATTGCGCTGCGATGAGCGGCGCCAATGGGTTCGCCCTTGGCTGACGCTGCCTCAGGTTGTGCGGCAATGGCGTTCTTAACGTCGTCAGCGCTGACGATACCACCCTCGCCGCTGGCCGTGATGGCGGCGAGATCGATACCGTGCTCTTTGGCAAGCATCTTGGCTTTGGGCGTCGCAAGCGACCGTTTAGTGGAGCCGTGCGCCTTAGTTGCGTTGGGTGGGGATAAGGGGGACGTTGCAGGAGAGGTGCCTTGATTGGCGGGCGCCGCATTCGAAGTGTTTGCGACCCCGATCGTGCCGAGAACGGCGCCGACATCTGCCTCTTGACCCTCGGCAATGCGATGGCGGACAGTGCCCGAGGCTTGCGCCTCGATGTCGAAGGCGGATTTGTCAGATTCAATGGTAAGCAGAAGCTCGCCGGCGACGACATCGGCGCCGTCGCGAACATGCCATGCGATGACGACGCCTGTCACCATCGCCTGGCCGAGCTGAGGCATTACGACTTCGGCAGACATTTCGGTTTCCTATCTCAGCATTTCCCGGACGGTGGCGTAGATGACGTCCGAAGAGGCAATCACCCGATCCGACAATTGTCGTGAAGCGGCGATCGGTACGTCCGGCGTGGCGATCCGCCGAAACGGCTTGTCCAGCCAGGGCAATGCCTTCTCGAACAAGGTCGCTCCGATTTCCGCGCCGACGCCTAGCGACCTGTAGCCTTCTTCGACCACGAGACACGCGCCCGTCTTCTTGACGGACTCGATCACTGTATCCCAATCGAAGGGTGTCAAAGTACGCGGATCGATGATCTCAACGGAGATGCCATCTGCCGCGAGCATCTCAGCCGCCTTGAGCGCACGCTGTAACATCAGCTGCCAGGCAACGATCGTGATCGCGTCGCCCTCGCGCCGGATGGCTGCCTTGCCGAAAGGCACGACAACATCGCCGTCAGGTACCTCACCCTTCTTCTGGTAGAGCAGCCGATGCTCAAAATACATGACGGGGTTGTCGTTGCGAATCGCTTCCTTCAGCAGGCCCTTCGCGTCGGCCGGTGTAGAGGGCACCGCGCAGAGCAGGCCAGGAGAATGCATGACGTAGGCCTCGGGGCAGGTGGAATGCTCCGGCCCCGCACTTGTTGAGCCAGATGGAAGCCGCACAACCAGTGGAACCTTGAACGCACCGCCATGCATGAAACGCCACATGCCGGCCTTGAGGAATATCTCGTCGGCGGCGGTCAGCAGGAAATCCGCATATTGCAGTTCGGCGACTGGGCGCATGCCCATGATCGCCGCGCCCACGCCGGCGCCGACCAGAACATTTTCCGAAATGGGAAAGTCGAACACACGGTCATTTCCAAACCGGTCCATCAGACCGGTGGTGACATTGAAAATGCCGCCCCATGCGCCGACATCCTGGCCGTAAAGGATCACATTCTCATCACGTTGAAGTTCTTCAGCGAGCGCTTCATTGATTGCCTGCGAGTAGCTTATTTGCCGCATTTTTTTTTCCGTTAAACGAACAGATCCGTGAAAGCGTGGTCGACGCTGACGAGCGTCGCTGCCTTTATATTATCGACAGCCAGCTCGACTTTGGCCGCGACATCTTCTTCAAGTTTGTTCACCAACTGTGCTGTCAGCAAACCGTTCTCTATAAGCCGCTCGCGAAGCTGTTTAAGCGAATCCTTGGCCTGTGAGCGATCGTAACCTTTGCGATAATCTTGCGGATCGGTTGCGTAATGCCCCATCAATCGCGTGCATTTGAGCTCAATCAGCGAAGGACCTTCGCCCCGCCGGGCGCGCTCGGTGGCTACAGCCACAGCTTCGAACACCGCATCCGGATCACCGCCATCGACAATTACACCTGGAACGCCATATCCGGCCGCGCGGGCGGCGATGTCTTCCACCGCAGTGCTGGCACTGGCAGGCACGGAGACCGCCCACCCGTTGTTTTCGCAGATCAATATTACAGGCAACTTCTGGACGGCTGCCCAATTGAGAGATTCATGAAAGGTGCCACGATTGGACGCGCCGTCGCCGAAAAAGTGAACAACAACTTCTGGTCGTTTTTGTTTTTTCAGTGCCATGCCCATACCGGCTGCGATGACGAAACCGCCTCCTAGCGTCCCACTCTGGCCATAAACCCCCCGAGCAGGGTCGGCGACATGCATGATGCCGCCTTTCCCATTGTTGGTACCGCCTTCGCGGCCGGCCATGTCAGCGAGCATTTGCTCAAGCGTAATGCCCCTGCCAGTAAGGTATGCAACGCCGCGGTGCGCATAAAGAAGCGGATCGTCAGGACGTAATGCTGCCAACGCAGCGAGTTGCCCCACTTCCTGGCCTGCGCCTGGATGGAGCAGCGGCGGTATGAAGCCTTCCTTGGAAAGCTTGATGGTCCGATCCTCGAAAGCGCGAGTGAGCGTGGCAATCTCATGGATCGTTAGCAGTTGCTCATCGCTGAGCCCACGATTTCGACCATTTTGCCGCTTTGTCGCAGAAGGCGTGCCGCGCTTGTCAACTGCCGCCTGTGTAGATGTCTTCACTGGCCTAGCCCTGAGATGTTGGGAGGATAACGCGTTCAGCGAGGAGAACTCGGAGCGATCTCCGGTAAAGTTGCAACGACCACGCGGTGTGGAACCTGCTTTTCCACAAATTTATGTTCTCCAAAGCCCTGCCCGTCATCGTTGCTGACATATGGATGGATAGCTTCACTTCTAAAAGTAATCAATCGAATAATTATCAAATTTCTCCGGACCGATTCGCGAGCTCGCGCTCCGGACTTTCTGCGCTTGACGCGTTTGTAACTACTCGACTAATCAATGATCCGGGCGGTTTTGCGATGGAGATGGATATGACGGATGCGCGAATCCAGGCGATGCTGGACAAAGATGATATACGTTCAGCCTTGATACGTTATGCGCGGGGCGTGGACCGGCTCGATGCAGAATTGATTGCCGATCTGTATCACGAAGATGCCGTAGATCATCATGGCCAATTCGACATGCTCGGCAAGGATTTCGCCGTGATGGTAGTAGATTTTCTTCGCCAGAACACGCCCGGAGGGCACCAGCATCGAATCACCAACATCTCGATAGAGCTGGACGGCGATACAGCCTATACAGAGGCTGTTCTGCATTCGGTCCATAATAATCTCACGGTGCTGAACGAATTCTTCGGTCGCTACATCGATCGTTTCGAGCGCCGCAACGGGGTCTGGAAGTCGGCTGAGCGTTGGGTTCTGGTGGATTTCACTCGCGCAACTAAAATCACCGAACATTACGCTGCAGGCGATGAGTTCATCAAAGGCACCCGCGACAAGACGGATATTTCTTGGCAGAGGGTAGATGCGTCCGTGAGGAGTTGACCTCTAGCACGCGAAAGTGGAGGGGTGCGTGTTCAAGCCATTTGATCTTGCTGGAAAAACCTGTCTTGTAACCGGCGGTAGCAGGGGCATTGGCTATGCAATGGCGGATACCCTTGCAATGGCAGGGGCGGACGTCATTCTCTGGGCTAATCATGAGAAAAGCCTATCCAGCGCAGCCGAGAATCTTAGGAAACATGGACGGAAGGTTTGGGCAAGGCTGGTTGATGTCTCGGTCGAGCAGGACGTGGTCGCTGCCATGGAGGAGTTGAGCACTTACTGCCCGCACCTCGACGGTGTCATTGCGAGCGCAGGAATTGGCCCGCGTCAGGGAAAAATTAGCGATGTAACCAGCGCGGATTTTTCGAGAGTGTTCAATGTGAACGTAAACGGTACGGTATGGACACTTAGAGAGGCATGCAAAATCTTGATCAAGCAGGCCCGTGCCGGTCGTCCCGGCGGTTCGCTTGTCGGCCTGGCGTCGCTGGCGGGCCGTTTTGGAGCGCCCTATTATCCGGCTTATGCTAGCTCAAAAGCTGCCGTCGAGGCCTTGATGAAGACCATAGCCGTGGAGATGGCCCGCTACGGAGTACGTGCCAACGCAGTAATGCCTGGGTGGATTGCGACGGATATGACCCTACCCTTCCAAGAAGATCCCGCAATCGCTGAGCGATTCATCACCCGCATTCCAATGCGGAGATGGGGAAGGCCGGAGGAACTGGGTGGGCTGGCCATCTATCTCATGTCCGATGCCAGCAGCTACCATTCGGGCGACACTATTGTGGTGGATGGCGCATATTCGGCTTGCTGACATCTTCGGTTTATATGCTTTAGGCGTTCAATCGTCGGTATTGTCAGGCACTAGCATGACGTCAAAATGAATCGGATCGGCAATGGCAATAGAACGAGAGCCGTCGCGGCTGATGACCTTTGCCGAGCAGATTGCCCGGGTTGCACGTCGGACGCCTGATACAATCGCTCTTAAGTTCGGAAAAGCAACCCGCACCTATCGAGAGCTCGATCAGCGAGTCGCACAACTCGCCAACATTCTGATCGCGCGCGGGCTTAAGCCCGGCGACCGCGTAGCGGTGTTGATGCTGAACGGTATCGAGACGATCGAAGCCTATCTCGCAGTCCTGCGCACCGGGGCCATCTGCGTGCCGTTAAATTTCCGGTTGGTGGCCTCCGAGGTAAGTGACATCGTACAGGATTGCGAGGTCAGAATTCTAATTTGCGACGATGCGACCTTTGCCGTGGCAAGCTTGTGCAAGGCGCCCCAGCTACTGCTGGCGGGCGCAGGCGGAAACGCGTCCGACTGCGAGCGTATCGAGGATATTATCCAAGCCAGCTCTCCGATCTGTGCGAACAGGGTGGTTTCTGAACTCGATCCCGCATTTCTGATGTATACATCGGGGACGACCGGTCGGCCCAAGGGTGCTTTGCTCAGCCACTTGAATCTGCTTGTAAACACGCTGAACATGCTGTCCGCGCTCGAGATCGGTCCCGACGACAGGGTTTGGCTGGCCGCGTCGCCGCTTTTCCATATCGCAGGCCTGAGCGGCCTGTTTCCGTTTCTTTATTCCGGAGGAACGTCGATCGTGCTGCCGTCAGGCCAGTTCGATGCAAATGCGGTCGTCGATCTGCTGGAGCGTGAACAGGTTACGTCCTGCTATTTCGTTCCGACCCAATGGCAGGCCGTTTGCGAAGCCGCGACTAAGCAGCCCCGCACTTACGCACTTCAGCGGGTCACCTGGGGCGCGTCGATTGCGCTACCCTCCGTGCTGAATGCCATTGCGGAAACTTTCCCTGGCGTGCGGATGTACAATGTTTTCGGTCAGACCGAGATGAGCCCGATCACGACAGTATGCCGCGCCGACCTGTGGCCCGAGAAGCATGGGTCCGTCGGCCGGTCTGTGCCCACGGTCGAGGTCCGCGTCGTCGATGACAGCATGAACGACGTGCCGAAGGGCGAGATAGGCGAGATCGTATATCGCGGACCTACCACCTTCCTAGGCTATTGGAACAGGCCAGAAGCTGATGCCGAGGCGTTCGCGGGGGGATGGTTTCATTCGGGCGATATGGTGCGGGAAGATGAGGATGGCTTCCTGTTTATCGCGGACCGAAAGAAGGATATGATCATCTCAGGCGGTGAGAATATCTATCCCGCCGAGCTTGAAGCCGTGATCGACGTGCATCCAGCTGTGCTGGAAGTCGCGGTCATCGGCGTTCCCCATTCGAAATGGGTCGAGACACCGATTGCGATCGTCGTTCTCAAACACGCAGGGGCTGCCGACGAGGCCGCTATTATCGCCTGGTGCAAGGACCGCCTAGCTTCCTATAAGAAGCCAAGCCAAGTGCATTTCATTGAAGCGCTGCCGCGAAACGCTAGCGGAAAGGTTGTCAAATCCGCGCTACGCGAGGAGTTTTCCAGCCTTTCCGCTTCTGTGTAACCGAAGTTGACTTCAGCCTATTTCCGCAACCACTGTTCCTACTGCATAGGTTTCCCCAGCCGAGGCGATGATTCGGATTGATCCCGATGCGGGGGATTCAACTTCCTGAACCGATTTCTCGCTCTCAATCGCGTAGATAGCGTCGCCTTCCTTCACGACGTCACCATCCGAGACGAGCCATTCCACAATCTCGGCTTCGATCATCGCGAAACCGAGCTTGGGCAAAACGACCGTTGTTACCATCACATACTCCAATTAGTTCCGGTCCAGCACACCGATTATGGCGGCCTCGATTTCCTTTGCCGTCGGCATGAAGGCGCTTTCCAGCGGCTGTGAAAAGGGCACAGGGGAGAATTTCCCGCCTACGCGCGCGATCGGCGCCTTGAGACTGCTGAACAGCTTTTCGGTCAGAAAGGCGGAAATTTCAGCTCCCACCCCGAATTTTTTGACGGCCTCGTGAACAATGACCGCACGGCCCGTTTTACCGACCGATTGCAGCAGCGTGGCTTCGTCGAAGGGCGATATCGTGCGAAGATCGATCACCTCAACACTGACACCCGACATCTTGTCGATTACAGCCAGCACATCCCCGACCTGCTTGCCGTAAGTGATCACTGTGACGTCGCTTCCCTCGCGAACGATGTTGGCCTTGCCAAGCGGCACGCGAGAGTCGCGCACAGGCGCCGGTCCTGGAACCCAATAGATACCGAGTGGTTCAACAAAGATGCAGGGATCGGGATCTTCGATGCAGGACCGCATCAGGCCATAGGCGTCGGCTGGGTTGGACGGAATGATTACCTTCAATCCCGGCGTGTGCGCAAACCAGGCTTCCAGGAAGTCACTGTGCTGCCCACCGTTGGCGAAGCCAGCGCCAGTCATCATCCGGATCGTGAGCGGCACAGTGGTTTTGCCGCCCGACATGAAACGAAGCTTGGCGGCATGATTCGTGATCATGTCCATGGCTACTGTCGTGAAGTTCATCAGCATGATCTCGGCGACCGGCCGCATACCGGCGATCGCCGCCCCAATAGCTGCACCAATGATCGCCTGTTCGGAGATCGGCGTGGAGCGCACCCGCTCGTCACCGAATTCGATCGAAAGCCCCTTGGTAACTTCGACGACCCCGCCACCTTCCTTGTCTCCAACGTCTTCACCGAACAGTATAACGTCGGGGTCAGCAGCGAGAGCATCGCGCAGAGCGAGGTTGATGGCCGCGAGACTGGTCATCGACTCGGTGGTGTTTTCAGGGAGCGTGCTCATTCGGTCACCTCATATTCGTAAACATCCCGGCGGAGTTCCTCAACGTCGGGATAGGGGCTCGACATTGCAAACTGCAGAGCTTCCTCGATCTCAGCATCGATTGACTTCTCGATTTCAGAAAGCTGGCCTTCCGTCGCATACCCTTTCGAAACCAACTGCTTTCGGAAAGCGGGGACAGGATCCTTGGCCATCCAGTCGTCCTTTTCACCGGGATCCATGTAAGCATCCATGTCACCGAGCAGGTGTCCGTGAAAACGGAAGGTCATCGCTTCGATCAGTGTCGGCCCATCGCCATTGCGGGCGCGCTCGATCGCTTCCTTGGCAGCCGCGTACATCGCAACGGGATCGTTGCCGTCCACATGGATTCCAGGCATCGAGTATGCGTCCGCGCGCCGTGAGATCTTGTCGATGGCCGTACAATACTCATATTTGGTGTGCTCGGCGTAACGGTTGTTCTGGCATACGAAAACAACCGGCAGCTTCCAGACCGAGGCGAGGTTGAGTGCTTCGTGGAAGGCCCCGATGTTTGAAGCGCCGTCCCCGAAATAGGCGACGGCGATCTTGCCGTCCCCACGCAGTTTCGATGCGAGCGCCAGGCCGTTCGCAATCGGCATCGAAGATCCGACCACGCCGGTCGTAACCATGATGCCGGAAGCCGGATGCGTGATATGCATCGGCCCGCCTTTACCCTTGCAGCTGCCGGTGACCCGGCCAGCCAATTCGGCCCACAGATCCTTCATCGGCGCGCCCTTGGCGAGCGAATCATGAATGCCGCGGTAGATGGTGCATATATAGTCGTCCCGGTTCAGCAGCACGGATATGGCGGAGGGAATCGCTTCTTGCCCTCGCGCCGAATAATAGTTTCCAATGATGCGTCCTGATTGGATGACGGCACGGAATCGCTCATCATTCTGCATTATAAGCGTCATTTTCCGGTATATTTCTACCAGCACCTCCGGCGAGGGATCTGGCGCTGCGGCCTGTTTGGCTGTGTTTTCCATAGATAAATCTATCTCCCTCAAGCGCCCCATCGCTATACCAAAGGTGCGTGTGTAATCAATCAAATAAATAAATTTACTTTGGCGATATCTTTGGGCAGGTTTTGCGCGAATTTTGCTGTCTGAAACAGCGCGCGTGGAGGGAGGGTGTGATGTTAAGGATCAGCAAGTCTGCCGCAGATGTGGGCGTGATTGTGAAGGACATCGAAGGTCAGCGTCGGTTTTACGGTGACATATTGGGCCTGCCGTACATGGGTGATCTGCCGGTGCCGAACGGCAACCTTTACGTTTTTCGCTGTGGCGAGACCTTGCTGAAGCTTTACCACATGAATCCGCCGCCAACAGTAGGATCTGTGCCATTCGGTGGCCAGTCGGGCTTCGCCTACATCACGTTGTCGATATCAGATCTCGAAGCCGCGTTCGAGCGGCTTGAGGAGAAAGGTGTCACTAAGCTCGCACCTCCGGGCATTTTCGAGGCGGAGCGCGACCTCGCGCCGCCCATCGGTCGTATTCGGGCGCGATACGCACTGATCGCTGACGCTGATGGCAACATGGTGGAGCTTTTCGAGTATCTTTAAGCGAGAATGGCTTGTCAATGTGTGTTAAATAGTTAATTAAGTAAATGCATTTGCAGGGTGGCGCTGCTTGGGAAGGCAACGGCAATGACGGATAGAGACATGGTGGGTCGAGGGACAGCGCGTTGTCCTGGGGTG
>TARA_R110000850_G_scaffold70053_12_pt1 | contig 36093 bp, 31 predicted proteins | sample TARA_R110000850 | Tara Oceans TARA_R110000850 (sample SAMEA4397586) | marine metagenome | biome: Polar Biome; feature: [SRF] surface water layer (ENVO:00010504); material: water (ENVO:00002006), including particulate matter (ENVO:01000060) such as... | depth 5 m
AACAACTTGTCCTGCTTGCCCAGTCCAATGAACTGGGTCTCGCCAGACCAGTCTTCAACGCCGTCGTTGTCGGTCACGACAAAGGTATTGCCCTTGTCGGTTATGGCAATGCCTTCGGGTTTGTCAGTGACCAGGCCATTGCTGGCCAGGAGTTCCGGCAGCAGATCAAAGACCTTCTTCTCTTTGCCGGAGATCAGGCCATCGCGTGCATCTTTCATGTCCACCTTGACCAGTGTCTTGAGCGCCGCGAAGTTGCCGGTGCGATTGTCGCGCTCGATCAACACGTACTCGCCCTCAGGTGTGCGCGTGATTTCTGACAGGCCGACCCATGAAGCATTCTCCGGGAGTGCTGCCAGTTCCCAGGCGATGCTGCTCCATCGCGCGCGTTTTACGTCGTAGACCCAGATACGTGAATGATTGGGTTCGCCATTGGCATTGAGACCGCCAGCATCGTCATCAAGGCCTTCACACTCTGCCGTGGTGTAGTCCCAGCCGCGCTGCTGCGCGACCAGAATCTCGTAGTTACCACGCTTACCCGGCGCAATGGCCAGACCTTCGAAACCCGAACCCAGCGTGCCGCGATTCTCGGAAGCTGCACGGCAGGCGAGGATGTTTGCGGGCAGGCCGATCTCGTTGATCACGTTGCCGGCCGCATCGAGTTGCAGCAACCGGTTGGGGCGGCTGTCGCTGGCATTGCCCTCGCTGGCAACCCAGAGGCTGCCATCGGGGGCAATGGCAATGCCTTCCGGATCCAAATCACCGCTGCTCCCAGCGATGTTGATGGCGCCGGTCACCAATGCGGGTGATCGCGCGGCATCAATCTCAAAGATGCGGCTTTGGCTGTAGTAGGAATCCCAAACCGCCAGCAGTTTGTCGCGTTTGCCGGGTTTGGCGACCATGCCTGACAGCGCCGACCATGCAAGGGCTTCGCCTTGCTCGCTCGATGACTTGATCTGCGGATACGCCTCGCCGTGCTTGCTGAGCGCGTAGATCATCACGCTGGAGCGCACGCCGAAGCTGGGGTCATCTTCTTCGCCAGAAGCAATCAGCAGATTACGCGAGGGAATGGCGAGCAGACCTTCCGGGCCTAGCGGCGCAGGCAGAACCTGCTCGAATCTGGGCTGGTCGCCGTGCAGGGTGTATACCGCAATGAAGCTGCCGCGCTCGCTGCCGACGAACAGATACTGGTCGCGACCGAAACGCGCAGAAGTCACCGACTCCGGTTCGCTGCCTTTGTTCTCGGAGCGATCCTCCGGGTAATGGCCAGATTCCACCGCAATCTTTTCAAAACGATTGCCACTGTCGTAGACAAGCTGGCCATCGCTGCTGAACAGGCTGAAACCGCGGCTGCCGCCAAACAGGTCACCTTCGTTAGCTGTTGCGATCAGGTTCTTGTTGCCAATGTTCACCCAGCTGATGGCGTCAGGTTCGCGAGGCACGTCAGCGATGTTATCGGTCAGCGAAATGATGCCGTCTTCCTTGTTGTCGACGCCAAACAGATCCACGGTACCTGCGGAAAAATCACGGATCACATTGCCGCTGGCCAGATCCACCACTGCGATGTGATTGTTCTCCTGGAGGCTGACCACCGCCTGATTATCATCATTGATGTCAATGAATTCCGGTTCCGGATCATTGGGGGCATAAGTGGCAAGACCGCTGAGCGAGACATCACGGCGGCGCCAGTGCGCCGGGCCGCCGACAAGATCGACAATGACCATGTAACCCGCTGGCAATTGCGGCAGGCCGCCTTCAACGCCATCCACCGTGATGTCTTCATCACGTTCGTTTTCGATGGCAATGGCCGCGTAACGATGATCCTTGCTGATCTTGAGCGAGTCCGGCTGTCCGCCAAGATCGAGTTCAGAAACGATCACGCGAGTGCTCAGGTCAATCACCACCAGCTTGCCGCTGGGGCGGGTAAACGAAGCACTGGTATTGACTGCTACAAGGGCGTAGCGATTGCCCAGAACATCTACGGATGTAGGTTCGCCGCCCACTTCCAGCTTGCCCATGGGCATGGGTTTGGCAGGATTCGTGATATCGATCAGGCCAATCTGTTGCAGCGGGCTGTCGGTATAGACCAGCGTCATGCCGTCCTGGGTGGTGGCGATGATCTCGGAAACTGTTTCATCCGAAATGTCTGCGTTATTGGTGTAGTTGAAGAAGGTGCCGACGCGTTGAAACGCCGCCTTGTGCGCCTGTTCCGGCTTGTGATGCGACTTCTTCTTGTTGTCCTCGTGGGCCATGGCCGCGTGACTGCTGACAGTCATCATCAAGGCGGCGAGCACAGCGGTGCTCTTGGGTGAAACCATCGTGTTCTCTCCTGGGGTGCGCGAATGTGTCTGCGTGTCGTTTGCTGCGTGCTCGACAACGCTGCGCACCCTAAACACCGAATATTTAAATTCCATGCCAATTCTGTGACACCGGGTCGGCCCGTGGGTCGGCTGTTAGTGATGCGGGTCGTTGCAGAGCCGGAGCAGGCTCGCGGCACAGCAGGGCGCTGCCCGATTCGCGGCCGTTGTCATCGCGGCCAGCCCGCTTCCGGCGAACGAGAGCGGGTCTGGCAATTTAAGTTGACAGTGTTCTGTTAACAGCGTGTACTAATGGTATGGCCAGACCCAAACTTTCTGAAGACGCACGCGCCCTGAAGCGGGAAGACATTCTCGACGCCGCCATGACGGTGTTCGAACAACAGGGCGGGATCGAGGCCCTGAGCTTTCGCAAGCTCGCCGTCGAGATGGGCCTTAGCTACTCCGCGCCTTATCGCTACTTTGCGAACAAGGCGGAGCTTGTTGATGCGCTGCGTGCCAGGGCCTTTCGGTGGATCGAGAAAGCCATGATCCAAGAGATCGACACGACTGCGAGTCCAGACGAGCAACTCAATGCGCTGGCCGCCGCATACATCAACGCAGGCGTAGAGCGACCGGCTCGCTACGCGCTGATGTTCTTCGAGCTTAAGGATCATGATCAGCAGAGCCGTTCACTTGAACTGAAGGCCGCCAAGCGCGATGCGCTGGATGTCTGCACCCAGGTCATCGCAGCAGGTCAGGACAGTGGCGCCTTTCCGGCCACCATGGACCCGCTGACGGCCGCTCACCTTTTCTGGATTGGCGCGCACGGGGTCGTTTCCCTGCAGGTCTCCGGTCAGTTCGTGATGGGGCGCCATCCGAAAATTCTGGTTCCCATGCTTGTTCGCACGCTGAGACAAGGCATGGAGCACTACAACAGCGAATCGTCTGCCCTGACGGACAGCATAGAAATAAAGGAGATCAAACATGGCCGATGAACTTGCCCGACGCCTGGCGGCCGATGCCAAGCCGATGCCCAAGCCACGAAAAATTGCCTTCGAGTTTCCCGACGACATCGATCCCAGCTGGATTCCGGGCGAGCCCGAACTCGCGGCGATGATGAATGGCGCCTCGCTGACCATGCCCTATCTGGAGCCCTTCTTGATCCGCACAGTGCGCGAGGCCACAAGGGATGTTGACGACGAGTTCATCGCAGACAGTGGCCGTGCGTTCAACACGCAGGAACAGTTTCACTATCAGGCGCATCGCCGATTCAATGAACTGCTCAAGGCCAAGCGTTATCCGGAACTGGCGGCCATCGAAGATCAGATGAAAGAGAGCTATGCACGCCTCAACCAGAAATCCCTGCGCACGCGCATGGCATACACCGCCGGCTTCGAGTCCATGACGCTGGGCGTGACCAAGTGGCTGATCGAGCAGAGGGTGTCGTTGTTCAAGAATGCTGACTCCCGCGTGGTCTCCTTTGTGCTGTGGCACATGGTTGAGGAGACCGAGCACAAGTGTGTGGCCTATGACGTCTACAAGCATCTCTATGGGCGCAGCCTGAGTTCCTATCTCGCCCGTATGATCGGTGTCTTCCATGGCTCACTGGATGTCATGTGGAATTCCATGAAGGGCTACAAGATCATGCTGAAAAAGGATGGTCGTTGGGGCAGTCTGCGTTCACGTCTGCGACTTGCGCGTCATCTCGCCAGCTTCGTTCGTCACGTGGGGCCTTATCTTCTTCGTGCTGCACTTCCGTTTCACAATCCCCGAAGTGAGAAAGATCCGCAGTGGGTGCTCGACTGGCTGGCTGCACATGACCATGCGGAGCCTGGGGAAATTCCGCTGATTGATACGCGTGATCCGGTCATGCCCATCCCATTTCCAAAACAACTAGAAACAGCGAGGACGGCTGCCTGATGAATACGCTCGACCAACAACTCCGACCCTACCGAAGAATGCTCATCGGTCACGGGGCCCTGCTGATTCTGGCCGCCGGGGTCATCGGCTTCTGCTGGCTGTTCTTCATCATTGGTGAGATCAGCCTGTGGCCGATCCCCGGGAAGATTGACTACCAGTTTCCCGGCACCATGGACTCCTGGCGAATGGCGCATCTTGAGGCATTGATGAATGGCACGATCGTCTGGATGGTGGCTGCAATACTTCCGCTCATCCCGCTGAGTGTGAAGGCCTTGAAACGAACCGCGTACAGCATTGTCATCGTAGCTTGGTCAATCGTGATTGCATCAACGCTGGACCCGATTTTTCCGGAAAGCCGCGGCCTGATTCCCTCCAGTTCCGTGACTAACAATCTCGCCTTCGGCCTGTTCTTCGTGGGCATTGCCTTGGTGATGGGGCTCATGAGCGTGATCGCGTTCAAGGCGCTACGTCGGGAAGATCCTTCTTCTGAGTGAGGCCTGCGCAGCCCGGGAGAGCACAATGCTGACAAGCCCTGATTCGACATCTTCGTTGCTAGCCGCTGCTGAGCGCGGTCGTCTGCGCTTGCTCAAGCACGGTGCGATCATTGCGGTGATTGGTCTGCTGTCCGGGTTCGGGCTTGTCATCGCCATCCTGGAAGCCATTCATATCTGGCCTGTCACCATTCCCAGCGACGGCGCTATCCCCGGCAGCGAGCATGGCTGGCGGGTTGCGCACGTTGCGGGCGTGCTCAATGGTTTGATGATGATGATCATCGGCGTGGCCATGGTGCATGCCTTGCCAAAATTGCGCGCTCAAGCCTGGATCGTCTGGGGCATGGTGTATACCGGCTACGGCAATACGGTTTTCTTCCATCTTGCCAACATTTCCAATAATCGCGGACTCTCCGCGGGAACCACCCGTTTCGGGGAAGCAGACTGGGCTGGCGTGATGGGCTATGTCATCGGTGCGAGTACCATTCCATTCACAATCATCGCGGTGGCTTTGCTCGGACTTGCGGCAGCACGAAGGCTTAGGGCCTGACCGCAATCCGACGTCGAGGCGCAGTTTGGCTTCCTGAGCACGCGTTTCAAACCGCATTCCAACAATCAGAACGAGGAGTACAGCATGAGCAAAGTTGCTCGCTTGCAGAAAGCAGAAGGTCCTGACCATATCCGCATCGTGGACGAAGAAGTCGGGCAGCCCGGAAAAGGTGAGGTGCGGGTAAGCATGCGCGCTGCCGGACTCAATCGGGCGGAGTGGCTGTTCATGCATGGCCAGTATTTTGAAACTCCAAAGCCCGACTCCCTGATCGGCATGGAAGGTGCCGGTGTGGTCGAGGCCATCGGTGAAGGCGTCAGCAATGTGAAGCCCGGAGATGAGGTTTGCATTTACCCAACTTTCTCCTGCTCCACCTATGGCGTCCTCGGCGAGAGCGTGATCATTCCGGATCATGCACTGGTGGCCAAGCCAGAGAACGTGAGCTTTGCAGAAGCCGCGGCGATTGGCATGGCCTATCCCACCGTGTACGGCGGGCTGGTCACCATGGGCGGTCTCAAGTCAGGAGATACTGCTGTGATCACGGCAGCGAGTTCCGGTGTGGGTCTGGCCGGTGTGCAGGTTGCCAAGGCGCACGGCGCAAAGGTGATCGCCACGTCTAGAAGCCGCGCCAAGGCAGACATTATCAAGGCGGCCGGTGCGGATCACGTGATCGCCACGGATGAAGAAAACCTGGCTGAGCGCATCATGGAAATTACCGGTGGCAAGGGTTTTGATGTCGCTATTGATCCGGTGTCCGGCCCATTCCTCGAAATGCTCGCAAACGCCGCCGCGCACGAAGCCCGCATCATTGAATATGGCGCGCTGTCGATGGCGCCAGTGAACTTTCCGTTGTTCCCGGCCATTGCTAAGGGACTGCGCGTCATCGGCTTCCACGTTTGCTGGAACCTCTTTGATTTTCCCGATCGGCGCGAGGCCGCAGCTGCTGATATCAACAAGCACATCAGCAGTGGCGTCTACCGGCCCAAGCTGGATAAGGAATTCACACTCGCTCAGACAGCCGATGCCTATCGCTACCTGGCCAGCAACGCGCAGGAAGGCAAGGTCATCATCCGTTTCGATTAAGGCTTTCGATCCGCGCTCACTGAACTGTTGTGAGCCTTCAGATGCCGCGCAAGAATTTGCTGCGCGGCATCTGGAGTCTTACTCGGGATTGCGCTTGATTTGATGGTCTATCCCGATGAGGGTAGAGCGCTGCGCTCCAGATCTGGCATGGCGACGTCAAAGAGCGGCATCGGGCCGTAGCGCAACACGTATTGCTTGTCCTGAGCCAGATCCTGAGAAGCAAAGAAGAGTTCGATGAACAATTCATCGTTGAGGGGAAGTTCCTCCGATGATGCATGTTCAATTTCATTTGAACTGGCGGATAGCCGTTCGTTGCCCTGTCTGTCGAGTACGCGAATCCAGTCCGGTTTGAAGATGGCAACTGCCATCTGACTCTGCATCGCCTGCATCATTTTCGCGAAGGCTTGCGGGTCATTCGCATGCTCGGACGAGAACACAGGAGAGAAACTTGCGGTATCGCTGGCCGCAGCGAGCCCGAAGTTTGAAGGGTCAAGCTCCCCATGTACGCCATGCTCGATACACCCAAAGGAAAACCGAATTCTCACGGCCTTCTCGGAACTCACAGGACTCTCGGCGCCGTTTGGCAGGTCCAGATACGGCAGCGGCGCGAGCGCGATATCGTGCAGTTCACCGCGCACATTGCCGGGCAGTTTCACGGCGACATTCTTTGAGACTTTCGCAAAGACGCGCAGTGCGAAAAATTTCATCAGCTTGCCGACAAGATAGAAGAACCCGACAACCGCCAGCACCATGCCGATGACTCGTGCAAGCAGGGGCAGGGGCTGCAGCAGGTCCGCTGCGAAGTTCAGCGTCAGTCCGAACAGCAGCAGTACTACGATGATCGGCAGCAGGATTTTGGCTAACACATTTGCTCCATGTTGAGTAACGGCAACTGAAATGTGCTGTAGCGCATCACGTGGCCTGACTTCGGCGCCAGGCCTGGTAACCCAGAACCACCAGCGCAATTTCATACAGTTCGACCGCAGCATGGGCCACCGGAATCGGTGCCAGGTAGAACATGCCGAGCATCGCCGGCCACTGCACTACGAACAGGGTGGCCACCACGCTCCGCATGAAGAGTTTTGGCGCAGCGGCGACGATCAATACCTCAAAGACAAAGAGCTTGATGCAGAAGTTCAGGCCGGCCTGTGCTTGCAGGCCCGTGAGTATGTCGTCCAGTCCATCGGCGCCCCAGTTGTAGTGCGTCCAGTAAGCCAGCTGCGGAAAGTAGAGCAGCGCAGCACCCACCAGCAGGTAGCCGCAGCCCCATTTCTCAGAACGATTCCCGTTCTGGAAAAAACTGGCGGCGTGTGCGGGAAACGCGCGCAACTCATTCCAGCCCGGCCCCGAAGTGCGCAGACACCAGCCCGCATGTGCGATGCGCGCAATGCAGAGCAAGGCCCGCAGTCCGGTCAGGGTCAGTGCTTCTCCATCAAGGCCCTTGAAATGAAGCGCCGCGACCAGAATCAGAAACGAGATGCCGCTGCTGAAGCGAAACAGGTTGAACCAGTGCCGCTTGCTGCGTGGCAGAAACAGCGCGCCCAAGTCCGTGATGGCCACGAAACTGATGTAGTGCGCAACCAGCATCTGGCCGTGATCATGGTAGTCCCGCCAGAACAGGCTGATATAGAGCAGCACGTCCAGCAGCAGGATGTGCAGGAAGACACGCTGGGACATTTCAGGTGTTCTTGCGGCGGACGTCACTGGATCAATTCAGGCCGTGCATCGCGAGAATAGATTGCGCCATCTCTGGTCCCTTGTACTCTTCGATGAAGTGGCCGATGTCAGGAAAAGTTTGCGTGTCTTCCTTGATGCGCGGCAGGGCTTCCTGCCACTGGGCGATGACTGAATCCTTGCCGCAGGCGTCCCACTGGCCGAAGTATCCGCTGATCGGAATGTTCCGGCCTTGCGGCCCCCATTGCGCGCTGATGTTGCTCTGGATGCGCTGATAGAAGGCATGGTTGTCCTGCGTTCCGTGTCGCGAATCCTCGTAGCGGTAGCCGTGACCCCAGAACGGAGTCTGCCGCACATTTCGTTTGGAGCTCCTGGCATTGGCCTGGGTCCGGACCATTTGCGAGAACACGTATTCCGGCTGGTCCTCGGCGATGTTGTTGCGAGCATGTCGGCTCAGCCAGCGGGAGACGTTGCCAACAAAAGACAGCGTGCCCTGAGGGTATGCATTGCAGACCACGGCCGCCGCGACGCCGCCCCAAAGTGCATCTGGAACCAGCTTCGCGGTGAGGTACCAGGGTAGCCAGGGGAAGGGATAGTTGGTGTAGGTGTAGCCATCAGATGGCATCGGAAACACGGTGGTGTTCATCACCAGCATCGCGTCCACGCGGTGCGGGTCCTGAATCAAGGCGCCGATGCCGATCGGTCCGCCCCAGTCGTGGGTGACCAGCGTCAGGTTCTGAAGATCGAGGTGACGAACCAACTGCAAAACGTTATTCGCATGATGAAAGTCCACCATCTCGAAATCGGCCTGGTCTGACAGCCCCAGGCCGATGTGATCCATGGCCACGATACGAAGCGGCTGACCCGACGCGATCAGCGCATCCCTGATCTTTCGGTAGGTGTAGGAGCATTCCGGATTGCCGTGCACGAACAGCACCGTCGCTGCCGGCGTCTGTCCAGGACAGGTCTCGAAGTCGTAGTAGAACAGGGTCTTGCCAGCGTCCAGACCTTCTGGAAGCTTGAACCACTGTTCGCTGCCGGCAGGTGCGTAGTCGGCGGGCGGATCTTGCAGGGGCGAGTTGCTGAGTACTTGCATGATGTCGAACGGATTGTGTGCGTACCGACATCATAACCACTGCCACTTGCATGCCCCGCCGCAAGATAGGCGCACTCGCCCTAATTGCCTCTGATGCCCTTGCGTGGAAGGATAGGGCGGATAAACGAGAAAGCGTGCGCGATCAAGGCTGCGCTCACGGAGGAACAATGACGGATCACTTGTCGCAGGCATTGCGGCTCCCTTGCGGTGCCAGTCTGCCCAACCGATTGGCCAAGGCGGCCATGACTGAAGGACTCGCAGACCGCTATCTGCGCGCCACGCCAAAGCTGTGCCGGCTCTACGAGCGTTGGTCCAATGGTGGCGCGGGTCTGCTCATCACCGGCAACGTGCAGATCGACAAACGGGTACTGGAGCGTCCCGGCAATGTCGCGATTGACGGCAATGGCGGCATCAAGGAGCTGGAAGACTGGGCAGAGGCAGGCACCTACAACGGCAACCAACTTTGGATGCAGATTTCACATGCTGGTCGTCAGGCCCCGTGGTACGTGAGCTGGGAGCCTCTGGCACCGTCACCGGTGCAGCTCGATATTCTCGGAACCTACCGCAAGCCAAGAGCAGTGACGGACGCCGAGATCAAGGAATTCATCGCGCGCTGGGCCATGGTTGCCGGTGTTGCAAAGGATGCGGGGTTCACCGGGGTGCAGATTCACGCTGCGCACGGCTATCTGCTCAGCTCATTTCTGTCGCCGGTCGTTAATCGGCGCAGCGATCAGTGGGGTGGATCGCTGGAGAACCGCTCGCGCTTCCTGATCGAAACCATTCGCGCTGTTCGCAAGCGCGTCGGTCCTGATTTCCCGGTGGCCATCAAGCTCAATTCTGCCGATTTCCAGCGCGGCGGCTTTGCATTTGAAGATTGCCTGAAGCTGGTCGAGACCCTCAATCAGGAAGGCCTGGACCTGCTGGAAGTTTCTGGCGGTAGTTACGAGCAGCCACGCTTGCTGGGTTACGAAGGCGATGCAAAGAAGGTCGAAGGCGAGTCATCCACCGCTCAGCGCGAAGCTTATTTTCTCAAGTACGCCAAGCAGGTTCGAGCAATTGCAAAAATGCCCGTCATGGTCACAGGTGGCTTCAGAAGTCGTGAGGTCATGGTGCAGGCACTGGCATCCGGTGATGCCGACGTCATTGGCCTGGGGCGTCCCTTGTGCGGTGATCCGGAGCTCCCGACCAAGCTGCTCGAGGCCGAGGTGACGGAGGCGCCGCGTTACGAGTTATCGCTCAAGGTCTTCAACGGCAATCAGCAGAAACCCATGTCACGTCTCTGGCCTATTCAGGTGTTTGGCCAGCAAGCCTGGTACTTCATGCAGATTTTTCGCCTGGGCCGCGGCCTTGACGCCAAGCTGAGCCTCAAGCCGATGATCTGTTTCATGCGCTATCAGTTTGATGAATTTCTCCGGGCGGCCTTGTTGCGCAGGCGCAGGGTACCCGGACCGTCGGAGCAGGTATCCCATGTCCGCAGTACTTGAAGAAGTAGACCGTTTCGAGCCGATGGTGAAACCCGAGCAGGTGTCCGGGCCACCGCGTATTGCAGGCCGCGACTCTGCATTGCCCGCGTGGCTGGTCGAAGAGCGTGAAGTTCCCGAGCGCCCCCGGTTCGACAGTGCCGTGATTATCGGGAACGGCCTTGCGGCTTTGAGTTGCGCAGCACGGCTTGCACGCAGCAATTCGTTTTCCGGAAAGGTCGTGATGATGGGCAAGCCGCCGGTGCCCAGCCGGCGGCTGATTGCGGGGCTGACTCTGCGTGCGCGATCGCTGGATTATTTCTCCGCCTGCCTGGGGATCAGCCGTGCGAGCTTTATTGCCGAGCTGTATCAGGGGCACGACCGCGAAGTGGCAGCACTGGAGCAACGCATTGCCCGTTATCAGGGCACCGGTTCTGGCCCTTATACATTTGGCAAGCGCGGAATGTGGATGTCGCGCTGGAATCACAAGGGCCGCGTGGTCTGCTACGGCGTTCGCAATTCGCATCTGGTGGATACGATCTACCGCCTCATGGATCACCTGGATATTTCATGGGTGGATGCCAAGCCTGCGTCCATCAGTGATTGCCGGGATGTCGCCAAGGGCCACAATCCGATCATCATCAACGCGACGCCCATGCCGCTGGCTGGAACCGGCGTGGTAGCGACCAAGCCGAAGAATTTTGTCGTTGCGTCGCAGATGTTGTTCAGCAACGAGCGTCAGCGCGAGAAAGGCATCCTGCCGCCAAACACAAGTTTTTTCACAGCGCGCCGCAGGGCCGGCCGCGCAGATGCGTCGGTCTGGTATCCGGTCTGGGATCCGCTGTCGCCCACTGCAAGCTTCTATGGCATCACGTATCGCGTCGTCAAAGCCGGCGAAGGCCTCTACAAGGACGCCGAGATTGATATCCAGACCAGTCACTTGTACGGGCTGTCCGAAGCGCTGGGGCTGTCACCTGTTGATCCGCAGGAGACGCTGGGCACGGCAATGGTGCCGTGTTCGAACTGGAATGATGTGCATCAGTACACGCCCGGCTATCTGCACCTGGGCAAACTAGCCAATCTGGGCACGCCGATAATTGCAGGTGATGGCATGGTGCGCGCGGGCAATGCAGCCTTCGTCGCCGCCGAGGCCTTGATCGCGGGAGAGGAGGTGCAACCCATGGTCAGCCGCGCCGTGCGAGGTTGGGCACAGCGCAACCGGCTCACGCATCACGCCATTACCAGTCTCAGCTTGTTTGCCGATCTGGGCCTGCGGGTGATGCCAGGAACGGCGCTGAATCTGATTCAGGACTTCGGCGATACCTGGGCCGGTCTGGAATAGAGCGACAATGTTGCGGGGGTGTCAGTTGGCTTGTTGCTCGATCGCCTTGCAACGAGCCACGAAGGCTTCCGGTATCGGCGAAACTTTCCTCGTTCCGGCCTGCAGGAAAACGAATCCGTTCTTGCCAGATGCCACTTCGCGGCCGCTAAGGCGCTCAAAGGCCTGCCAGTAGATGTCACAGCCGTACTTGTTGAAATCTCCGGTGCCAACATGGAAGGTCAGCACCTCCCCGACAAAACCTTCAGATCGATACACCGCCGCATTGTCGGTGACGGTGGTATTCAGACCTTCAACATTGTCCTGTCGGTAGCCTAGCGCCTCAAAGAATCGGCGGCGTGCTTCGGCCCACAGGACAAACACCTGCGCGTTGTCCAGATGGCCGCCGGGATTCATGTGGCTGACATGCAGGCTCAGTTCTGTTCGGAACGGCAGGTGTTCGGGAAGATCTATGCTCAATCGAGCCATGCAGCACCGTGTTATTGAATAGAAAGGGTTCGTAGGTGCGAAGCCCGCTGCACCAAGACCAAAGCCAAAGCTGGGGCCTCAAGAATGGCGGTTCGCCAGCAGATCAAAGCTATCGAGGTCACGAACCTGTGCAGCCGTTCGCCGGATCCAGACTTTCCACATCTGATCGCCACGTTCGGTTCGCTTTACAGCGCCCAAGCCGAACACACCAACCTGCAGCCCGTGAATAGCCTGCAAGCGATAGTCGTTCCAGCATTGTTCTGCACTGTAATCGCTGACGCCATTGCGCTGCAGACTCTGGTGATAGTGGGTGATGAGTTCGCGTTCGTGCTTGCGCCGGGTATCCGTTTCCATGCTGGTTCCCATCCAGTGCGCCACATCAATGGTGCCGCGGCCAAAGCCCAGACCCTGCCAATCGAGCACAGTCACAGGATGTCCGCCGCCCTGCGTGTCGAACAGGACATTGTCGGCACGAAGGTCGCTGTGCCAGAGACACTGTGGTTCGCTGAACACCGCTTTCCATTGCGCCACTAGCGGAATCAGCTTGCGTGCCTCTTGCAGATCGGCGTCAGGTACCAGATCGCCGCAGAGCTCAGGAAATGTTTTCAGCACTTGGGCAAAGTTGTCGCTCACCTGCGTGAACATGTTGACCGGACCTTTCAGCCACGCTTTCTCTGCAAGGCCTGCATCGTGCCAACTGGCGGCGTGCAGGGCTGCTGCCTGTTCCAGCACACGGGCAGATTCATCAGCATTGCAGCCCTTGATCTGGTCGACCGTGCGCGCCGGGGCCAGGTCCTCCATGAGCAGTACAAAATCGGTCGCGTTGTCATCCAGATGTGCATGGATGGCGCGCGGGATGGACATGGTCAATCCCGGTGCGAGCTCCTGATAAAAGCCGATTTCGTTTCGGTAGTAACCCGATGTCTTTCCAAATTCGCGACTCGTGGTATCTGAGGAGGCAAACTTGCCGACCACTGTTGCGGGCCCTGCACCGGCCGGCTCGTAACTCAGGCTGAAACGATAGGAGTCGCCCAGCTGGCCGGTCCCGCAGGTCTGATACTGGACATCCGTAACCGAGCCTGCCTGGAGCAGCGCGCTAGCCCTGAGGACCTGCGTCATCCACTCCGGGCTGACATCTGCCGCTGCGTACACGGATTGTATTTTGCTCATGGAAGTGTGTGGTCTTGAGATTGGCGTGCGTCCGACTCAGGACGTGTGCGACTGAATGAACTGTCCTAACCGGTCTATTGCACTCACGGCTTCGTCCAGGCGGTTGGCGAAGATCTGGTAGACGTGAATCTGACCCTCTGCGATCTCCAGTTGCACATCGACCCCGGCCTCCTTTGCACGTGCTGCGATACGGCGGCTGTCATCGAGCAGGGTTTCGCGGTCGCCCACCTGAATCAGCATCGGCGGCAGGCCGCTCAGATCCGCATACAGCGGTGATGCCAACGGATGTCTCAGATTGCCGTCTGTTACGTAGAGGTCGGACAGCTGGCGCGTCAGTTCACGCTGAACAATGGGATCAACAGCCGCCTTGCTTGTCATGGTTTCGCCTGAGCACTCCAGATCAACCCAAGGTGACAGTGGCGTTGCGCAGGCCGGAAGCGGCAGCTGCTTGTCTCGGATCGAAAGCAGGGTGGCGAAGCTCAGGCCACCGCCTGCCGAATCACCGCTGATCGCAATACGGCCAGGTTTGAAACCCTGATCCAGCAGCCATTGGTAGGCGCTGATGGCGTCATCCACCGCAGCCGGAAAGGGATGCTCCGGTGCCAGCCGATAATCCAGCAGAAAGACAGTCGCCTTGGCCGCTTTTGACAGGAACTCACCCAGATCGCGATGCGAGACGGGTGAGCCAAACACGTAACCGCCGCCGTGCAGATACAGGATGGCGCGGTCCGGCTCGGCACCCGCAGCTGAAACTTTCAGCGCAGGGACACCGCCGGCATCCACTTTCTCCGCGGCGGCGCCGACCGGGCAGGGTGTCTTGGAGAAAAGATCATCCCAGTCCTGACGCATCTGTTCCATCGGCGTCTCAGGTTCCCATGCGCCGAAACAGGCCTGAATATCACTGATGATGACCTCTAGTTGTTGTGCCGACATGAGTTCTCTCTCCTTGATTTTATTTGTGTGCAGCGTGAGCCAAGGTTAGCAAAGCATGGGACGCCAACGATCTTTTGCAACGACGATCGCGGCGGGTAGCTGCTCCCGATAGTGACAATGCGTACTTGTTTGCGGCAGTATGGATGAAAATTAGCTGAAACAGACTAAGGGGAGATACCCATGGAAGCGGGAAAGACCAACACCGCCATGATCAAGGCGTTTGCCTGGTCGGGCATTCTGTTGGTGATCTGTCTGGGCGTGACGCAAGGCCTGGTCATGGGCTTCATTCCGCCACCGTCTCCGACCCTGAGTCCGGAGGAATTGGCGCAGATCTTCATTGATCGAAAAATACAGATTCGCTTCAGCACTTTTGCTCAGTGCATCTGCTACACCTTTTACGGCACATGGGCCATCGGCATCACCATGTTCATTCGACGCATGGAACGCGGCTTGCCGGTGCTGACCTATGCCTGCATCGCCAACGCCGGCGGTGGCTATGTCTTTTTCCTGCTCATGCCCATTACCTGGGCGATGCTGGCGTTTCGGCCAGAACTGATGGACCCGCGATTCATCCAGATCATGAACGACTGGGTCTGGTTCATCTTCATTCTGAGCTGGCCGCCGTTCGCGTTCTTCATGATCTTCATCGCCGTTGCCATCTTTCGCGACCACAACGTGCCAACGATCTTCCCGCGCTGGGTGGCCTTCTTCAATCTCTGGTGCGCCGTCCTGATCATCCCTGCTGCCCTGATCGAGTTTTTCAAGACCGGGCCGTTCGCCTATGACGGCATGATCTCGTTCTGGTTCATCTACATCGTGTTCTTTGGCTGGATGATGTTGATGAGCGTTCTGGTACTACGTGCTGCCAACGAGGAGAAGCGTCGCCAAGTCTTGGCTTCAGACACTTAATTGCGCTGCCAATGAGTTCGCAATCCGCCCCGATCCCTCATCCCCGGGGTGAAGGCCATCGGGGAAGTGATGTGTATCTCTAGGCGCCAGCGAAGGACCATCTATCACCGTTGTCAGCGGATCCCTGATCGTCGAGTTCATCGCCAGAATGACCTCGCGATACGCTTCCAGTGGAATGGGACGGTCGATCAGGGTGTGTGTCGGTGTCACGCAGTACAGCTTCGTCGTAGGCGTCAGGGCACGATACGTCAGCATCCATTGGTGAAAACGAGTGCGAAACTGATCGAGCGGAATCTGACGGGCGAAATCATTTGCGCCAATCATGTAGGTGGCAACGTCAACCTGTGCTTCTGCATAAGCGCGAGCCGTTTCCGGGAGGCAGGGATATCCGGCGTATCCGCCGTTGATGATCTGCCACTGCTTCATGCGACCGAGCAGGAAGGGCCAGCTTCTTTCTGAGCAGGAGGCGCCCAGGCCCTGCGAAATCGAATCGCCGAACACGCCGCAGCGAAGCGCCGGGCGCAGCGGAGGTTTCATGAGCACGGCCTGGTTATCCAGCTTCGCTCCTAAAAACTCGACGCCAGCGCTAAGCGGCAGAAGAACTTCAATAATCCGGACATAGGCATCTGGAAACTCTAGCGCAACAACAATATCGCCAGCGTCCCCCCAGTCGCGTTCAAACGTGGTCCAGACCTCGCCATTGACCAGAACGGTGCCAACGCCATTGAAAATCTCCTGCGAACTAATCCTGGCGGAGTAGCGGAGGGAGATGCCAATTCTTGCAGAGTCGGTTGCGAATCGAATGCGAGCCCCGGGATTGACATGCATGAGCCCGTGGCCATCTTCGATCATTCGAGTGAATGCAGCCGCATCATCAGAAACGTTCGAAGAAAAGTGGTCGCTGTAGTCGTACGCTTTGTGATCTGGCGAATAGTGCCGCTGCGGGGTACTGGTTGCAGGCCCCTTCGAGGCACTTGTGGCAGGCGCAGCGGAGCCGCCACCTGAACTGCATCCAACCAGGCCCAAGGCCATTTGTGCCTGCAGGGCGATGAGCAGGCGGCGACGAGTCGCTGGGTAGTCGCTGTGCTTATTGACTGGCCTTGGATTCGCGAGGCGCCCCACCTGATGGCGATCTGTACTGAGCATACGGTTTTCATGGAAACAGTTATTTACAGTACTGTACTAATTGTCACATAAAATGCCTGAAGCCAATCGATAAATGGTGCGAATCGCGGTGGCGACCAGCCAGGTGGAAAATTCAGGTCATATTTTCAATGCGTTACAAATAAAGGCGGCTGTCGGCGCTGAGTTGCTATCAGGGCAGCTATAGACGCTTCGGCATGGTGACCAACCTTGTGTCCCGCAATTGCTCGGTCTTGGTGTCGCTGGGCCGCCCGAGCGTCGCATCCTCGCGGGCCGCTCTGGGCTGACTAGAGCGCTTGAGTCATCGCGACGTCTATTCGTGCATCCACTGGTCCTGAGCGCGTCCATCGATTGCTGCGACATCTCCACGCAATCAGAACTGCGTCGTGTAAGGGTGATGATATCTAGGCCGATGCCCCCGTCCCAAAATGGGCAGGCCATCAATCCTGGGAAATGCAAAATAACTTTGCGACATAGTGTCAAAACGATACTATGTCCTTGAGATGCAAATTGGACAGTCATTCCGCTGGAGCGGATTTGGCGGAACACCGTAAAAGAGCGGTCAGGTCGAAAGGTGCTCGGCCTGAGTATCCGGAAAAGAATTGAAGCGAGTCACCGATTCGAAAGCGAATTGATCAGGCTTTGACTCAAGGGGGGATAAATGGAAGACGGGCATTTTCAATCTGGAACAGGCTTGGGCGCCATGTCCAACCAGCAGCAGCGGCGAACGGGGCGGCTCGTGCCTCGAATGAATGCCTCCACGTATGACTCAAACGAGCTGCACACAGCCCGAATTCGGCGGCCTTATTCGTGGCCACTTTCTCCGCGGGGTCGGTCTGAGGGCAAACGCCTTGCAAGGCTGTCGGACATGTCATGCATCGTCGGCATGCAGTCAGACCAACGTGCATGTCGAGAAGCGATGACGCAGCTTAATCCGGGTTCTTTTCAGGCGAAGCCTGAGGCCCGATCGTTCAGGGGCCTGCCTGGACCGCATTAACAACACCATTACAAGAGAGGAGAACTTCATGAATTCAAGCGCAGACATGCCGTCCGGTGATTTCCACGCCAAGAACCTCTATTCGCCAGAGGTCATTGCGAATCCATATCCCTATTACGACTTGCTTAGAAGCAAGCCGATCCAGTACGGCCTCGAAGACTATCCGCCCGGTACCGTCCCGGGTCAGGACAAGCCGATACCGGCCTGGGTCATTCTGACGCACGAGCACGTCGCGCAGGTTTGCAAAAATCATCAGGCATTCTCTTCACGTGACCGCATGCAGGAAGCATCTGAGGCCCCAAGCTTGATGCTTGTGAATCACGATGATCCGAGGCACAAGGAACTTCGCAACATTGCGCAGAAGGCTTTTACGCCCAAGCGCGTTGAAAGTGACGTCTCACCGTGGCTGAAGAAGACGGTTGACCACATGCTGGCCCAGGAGGGCGACGGGTATGTGGACTTCATGGCCAATCTCGCCCCCGACCTGCCAGCACGGTTCATGACCAAGCTGCTAGGTACACCTGAACAGGACCACAAGTTGCTGCGACGCTGGGCAAATGCCTTCATGGTTACTGCGGACTTCACAATCGAAGAACGTAATCAATGCAACAAGGAATTGTTCGAGTACTACACCAACGCTGTTGCAGAGCGCTACAAGACCATCGAAAAGGGAGGGGCGCTGGGTGATGATCTGATGACCGCCTTCATCCTCGCCGAGTCAGAGGGCAACAAGCTGACCAAGGAAGAAGTTGTGCTGTTCTGTATCACTCTGGTCGTGGCGGGTGCTGAAACAACGGGCTACTTGCTTGGCAATCTGGTGGCGACTTTTGTCGAACGGCCTGATCTGTTTGATGCCCTGAAGCAGGACCGCAAGTTGGTCCGACCCTACATTGAAGAGAGTCTGCGCCGCGATGGTCCCATTCAGCGTCTGCATCGCGAATGTGTCATCGACACGGAAGTTGGAGGTCAGATGATCAAGGCCGGTGAATGGGTTGCTGTGTTTTTTGCTTCCGCCAACCGCGATCCTGCTGTCTGGGAAAAGCCCGATGAATTCATTCTGAAACGTCCAAATGTTGGTCGTCACATGACATTTAGTCACGGCATCCACCATTGCATGGGCGCTGGGATTGCAAGAAACGAGGCAGAGAAAATGCTCAATGGCATTCTGGACCGGTACAGCGCTGTAGAAGCAGGTAATGGCCCAATGGTTCGCCAGCGTGGCGGCCTGCTCAACTATGGGCACGACAAATGCCCGGTCAAGTTTGTGCCCTGACCGCTACAACACCCAACGAGAAAACATCAGGAGAGATTCGTTTATGTCCGCAGAGACAAGAAAGGCCGTTGAGGCGTATTACGCAGCAATTCATGCCGGTGATTTCGAGGCGCTGTTCAATGTGCTCCACGATGACTGCACCATTGAGTACTACGGTCCGGCCTCCATCCCGTTTGCCGGATTCTTTCGAGGCAAGGAGAAGTGCAGGATTTTCTTCGGTCATGTTGCCAATGATGTAGATATTCTGGAGTTCTCTCAGAAGGAGTTCCTGTACGACGGCAACAATGCCGCCATCACGGGAAGACTGATCCTCAGGTTTCATAGTACGGATCGCGTCTATGACTCCGAGTACGCGCACATCATTGAAGTCAAAGACGGGCAGGTTTTGCGCTTCAGGGATTTCCAGAATTCAGCCAAAGCGGCGGCTGTTTGCGAAGCGTTGGAAACGCCGGAACGCTAAACGCTTCAGGTGGCGACGCTGATCAGAGGCCGCCTTTCAGGCGGCAATTGATCAGTGGTATGTCGCCCAGAAGTAACTCGCCCAGCTCAGAACAGCTGAGGTTCGGTGTTCAGGGGTGAAGCGTCGCGCAGCGTTAGCAGCGGCCTGGTCAATTGAACAAGGACCAGCTCACATGCAGCTGCCAGACGCGCATCTTGCTTTCGAAAACCTGATCGCTTTCGTCTGCCTTGACGTCAAAGCCCACAATTTCACCGTCGAGCAATCGCAGTTCAGCATTGCTGAGAATGCTCTTTTCGCGGAGATGATTGCTCAATCCATGCAGCAGCGCGATATCCAGGTGGCCGCCACTCTTCCTGCGCCATGAGATGCCAAGCGATACGTGCTTGTCCGTAATGGCCGGTGCAAAGAGTTGGGAGAAAGCCTGTTGTGAGCCAGCCGGATTCCCTCCCCAGCTCATGCCGACGCGAACGCTGAGCTGCTCTCCAAGCCTGGCTTGATAGCCCAGTTTGTAAACATTCAGGCTCTTCCAGCCAAATCCGGGCCCATCGCTGCCGCCGAGGCAGGCGGGTAATGCAGGTGCGGATGGCAGGGAGCGGGCCAGTACACGAGGCACGAAGCAGCCGTCTGAAAAATGTTGGCCGTGCATCGAATGCGCCAGCGGTTTTATGACGCTGTAGTCGATGTGCTCGTAATCCAGCAGCAAGCGATGGCCCGGGAAAAAGTGAAACTGGGTACCGATGTTGAGCGTTGGAGCGAGGTCAAACGATCCGCCGACGACGGTGCCCTCGTACAGGTCGAAGCGCGTCTGCCACAGGCGACTCTGATAGGCGGCTCCGATGCCAAATCCTGTCACTGGCTGCCAGAGAAATCCGGCGCGAAAGCCGCCTCCCCAGGCGTAATCGAATCCATTGTCGGTTGTGTGTTCAGGCGAATTGGAGAACTCAGCAAACGCCCCCAATCCAGTCACTGACATGCGTTGTGCGGCGAGAATCGGCGCGATGCCCAGAGACAGGGTGGGGGCTGCGCGGTAGGCAAAATGACCGGATACCAGTACCTGCGCCAGATCTACACCGAGTCGGCTGCTGGCGTCGCCACAAAGTTCTGTGAGGTCGGTCAGTGGTCTGGTGGGGCTGCCGCCGCCAAAGCTGCCGTTGCAATCTGCTTCCAGGGGCGGGAGGCCGCGTGCCAGCGTGGCTGATCCGGACTCAGTGAACGCCTTCAGGCCAGCTGCTGCGACGCCCCAGCCAAGCGAGACACGATTGCTCAGCCTCCAGTTGCGCGCATAAGTAGGAATGGGAAATACACCTTCGATACTGTCCCTGCGTCCTTTACTCAGGGTCATCAGGCCCGTTGTCGAACTCTCGCCTACTCCAGAGACCTGGGTGCTTCCCAGAGGAAACGCGAAGCCAAGATCAAAGGCCGATCCGCTGTTCAGCCATGCACCCGCAGCAGGATTACGCAGGATCGCCATGCTGTCTTCAGCCATTGCAGTCCCTGCGCCGGCCATGCCCAGCTGGACGGCGCCAAAGCCGGGCGAGTTCATGCCATTGCCTGCCAGACTCGCGCTTGCGGTACCGAGAAGTAGTGCCGATACCAGCAAGCGTGAGCGTCGCCCGGAGGGCTTCATTCGATAAGAAGAAATGGCGGATTACCCCAGCTTCCGCGCCATCAGCTCAGCTCGGCCAAGCGAATGCATCACCTTGTAGAGCAGATCGTGCAGTTGGCTCTTCTCCTTCTCGCTCAAGTCTGAGAAGGATTCATTGATCACGGGTGCCAGCTTCTTTCCGTAGGAATGTACCAGGGCCTTTCCGCGAGCCGTGGCAATCGCACGCCGCCGCCGCGCGTCGTTCGAATCTGCTCGCAGCTTTGCCAGGCCCAATGTTTCAAGCAACTTGAGGATTCGGGTCATGTTGGCGGCCCCTTGACCTACTTCCGCGCAAAGGCCTGAAGCTGTAATTCCATGAGCTCCTGCTGCAGTTGTCACCACCAGCGTGTGGAATGAGCTCTCCGTCAGGCCGGACTCGCGCAGTATTGGATCAACGCAGGAAGAGATGCCTAGGCTCGAAGCCCGAATGAGTCGCATCAGCAGTGCATTGCCTTCCTCGACATCCGGCGCGCTCTTGCGCCAGCCGTCAAGACTGCTTTCGATTGATTGCAGGCGCTTTTCAGAAAGTAACATGACAGCAATAGTACATTAGTGAAATATAAATGTCAGCGTGACTATTCTGTCGGGCGATGATGTTCATCGACTCAACTAAGCGAACCTTGAACATCGCAATTTTGAAGCCGCGACGCTGCAATCCGATTGTTGTTTCAGGTGCTGTCCCTAATCTTGCGCGGGAGTAGTGTCGGGCGCAGACAATTTGCTGCCTCTCCTTCGACGATGACTTCGTTCCAAAGATCTGTCTTCAGCCAAACGCTTCTTCCATGGGCGGTCATTCTCTTCGCGAGCTTTGTGCCAGACTGGCGCCCAAGGCTGTGGCTGGTTTGCGCAAAAATTTGTCGGGTGTTTTCAAATTATTTGGCGTATTGGGACATCAGCGTGGTATCTGCGGCCAAGCTGGCCAAGGCGTCAACTTCTCAAGGTACGGAGACGCACCTCTGGCTGCGCTGCAACAAGGTGGACAACCTGCCCGCATCTCTCTCAGCGGATAAACGAAAAAACCTCGCGTCTGTTCGATCTGGAGTCAAGCTGGTAGCGCGGGTGTCCTGTCTTGGTGAGCTAGGCGCTGCCCCGTCGCCAGGCACACACTGGTAATCAGCCTAGTCCGCTGGCTCGAATTCGACGAGTTCTGTGCCTTCTGCTACTTGCTCGCCAACCGCAGCGCAGAAAGATTTGACGGTGCCATCCGACGGCGCAGTAACCGTGTGCTCCATCTTCATAGCCTCCATCATCAGAATAGGATCTCCTTTCTTGACGCTTGATCCAGCCTCAGTGAGATGCGACAGAATTTTGCCGGGCATGGGAGCCGTCATGCCGCCGTGGCTATCCTGCTCCTGATCGGCTGCGGCCAGGGGATCATGTCGGGAAACGATCCAGTGCCGGTTATCAAGGAACACGTTGATGCGGCCCTGATCTGCGAGCACTGTTGCCTTGAATGTGCTGCCAGCTCGTTGGAATCGGACATGGCTAGCGTCGATCTCGAGTTGCTCAATGGCCTTGTTGTCCAGCTGGATTCCGCCATCAATGTAGTCGAGGCTCACCACTCGCTCCGCTTCACCCCAAAGCCAGCTGACAGTGCTGGACAGTCCAGTGTTGAGCCGCCATCCGTCAGCCTGCGACCACGGAGAATCGGGCTCGCCATCGTTCGTGGTGCAGCGGTGGGTCGATAATTGGTTCTGAAAGTTCCACCACAGGGTTGCAGCGTATAGCGCGGCCTCTGGCAGTTCTTCCTGGCTGGCGAGAAGCGCATCGCTTTCGCGTGCAATCAGACCTGTATCCACAGAGCCACTGCGGAACTCGGGGTGCCCGACCAGTCTGGACAGGAACGCAATATTGTTGCCCACGCCCACAATTTGGAATTGTCCAAGTGCGGCTAGCATGCGTTCGATGGCCTGCTCGCGTGTTGCGTCCCAGACGATCAGCTTGGCAATCATCGGATCGTAGTGCGGCGAAATTTCATCGCCCTGGTCGATGCCGGTATCAATGCGCACATTGGCCGACAAGCTGGGCGGACGATAGTGCCGCAATTGGCCGATGGAAGGCAGAAAGCCTTTCTCCGGCTCCTCGGCATAGACGCGCACTTCGATGGAATGTCCGTTGAGCGGTACCTCGGACTGGGTTAGGGGCAGTGACTGTCCAGATGCAATCCTGAGTTGCCACTCCACCAGGTCCAGGCCGGTAATCATCTCGGTTACGGGATGCTCAACCTGCAGCCGGGTATTCATCTCCATGAAGTAGAACGCATCGTCGCTGTCCACAATGAACTCGACGGTGCCAGCGCCGACATAGTTCACAGCCCGAGCAGCCTGACAGGCCGCTTGCCCCATGGCGGCACGGCGTTCCTCTGTCATGCCCGGTGCGGGGGCTTCTTCCACGACTTTCTGGTGGCGTCGCTGCGCTGAGCAGTCGCGCTCATGCAGATAAATCACATCGCCGTGTGAGTCGCCAAAAATCTGAATTTCAACGTGCCGCGGTCGTTGCAGGTAGCGCTCGATAAGCACGCGGTCATCACCAAAGCTGGAGCGCGACTCGCGTTGGCAAGATGCCAGCGAAGCCTCGAAGTCTTCCGCACGCTCGACCACGCGCATGCCTTTGCCACCACCGCCAGCGGTGGCCTTGATCATCACCGGAAAACCGATGGCCTGGGCCTGCTGTTTGAGGTGTTCAGTGGCTTGTTCGTCGCCGTGATAGCCCGGAACCAGCGGCACGCCGGCATCGGTCATCAATGCCTTGGCGGCAGACTTTGATCCCATGGCGTGAATGGCGGAAGTTGGCGGGCCGATGAACACGACCCCGGCATCTGCACATGCCTTGGCAAAAGATTCGTTCTCTGAAAGAAAGCCGTACCCCGGGTGTACCGCCTCGGCGCCAGTCTGTTTGACCACGTCAAGAATGCGCTCGCCGCGCAGATAGCTTTCGCTGGACGCAGCAGGACCGATGCAATGTGCTTGATCCGCCATGCGGACGTGTCGCGCGCCGGCATCAGCTTCGGAATACACCGCAACAGTCTGTACGCCCATTCGACGACAGGTCTCGATGATCCTGCAGGCGATCTCGCCGCGATTGGCGATGAGAATTTTCTTGAACATGTGTTGGGAAGTCCTGATTAGATGATTCGCTCAAATTCTGTTCTTGAAGGCGACATCACATTCTGAAGACGCCGAACTGCGTCTTTTCGATAGGTGCATTCATCGCGGCGGCCAATCCAAGTCCCAGGACGCGGCGAGATTGCGCAGGGTCGACGATGCCGTCGTCCCACAGTCGTGCGGTGGCGTAGTAGGGGCTTCCCTGATGATCGAACTGGCTCAGGGTAGGGCTCTTGAAAGCCGATTCTTCTTCAGCGCTCCACGACTGGCCCCTGGCTTCCATGGCGTCACGCTTCACCGTGGCCAACACGGACGCTGCCTGCTCGCCGCCCATGACGGAGATTTTTGAGTTGGGCCAGGTCCACAGGAAGCGCGGTGAATAGGCACGACCACACATGCCGTAATTCCCTGCACCATAGGAGCCGCCGATCAGCATGGTGAACTTGGGCACCTTGGCGGTGGCCACCGCCGTCACCAGTTTGGCGCCGTCCTTGGCGATGCCGCCGTTTTCATATTTGCGGCCCACCATGAATCCCGTGATGTTCTGCAAGAACAACAGAGGGATGCCGCGCTGGCAACACAGCTCGATGAAGTGCGCACCTTTCTGCGCTGACTCTGCAAACAGAATGCCGTTGTTGGCAATGATGCCGACCGGGTAGCCGTGAATGTGTGCAAAGCCGGTGATCAGCGTGGAGCCGTAGCGGGCCTTGAATTCATCCAGTCTTGATCCGTCCACGATTCTGGCAATCACTTCACGCACGTCAAAAGGTTTGCGCGTGTCCGCCGGGATGACGCCGTAGACCTCTTTGGGGTCGTACTTGGGCGGTTCGCTGGACTGCATGTCCACGCCTATTCGCTTGCTGATGTTGAGATTTGAAACGATGCGTCGTACCAGGCCCAGAGCATGATGATCGTTGTCGGCAAAGTGATCGGCCACGCCGGAGATGCGGGTGTGCACGTCAGCGCCGCCAAGATCTTCAGCGCTGACCACCTCGCCGGTTGCGGCCTTCACCAGTGGCGGTCCGCCCAGAAAGATGGTGCCCTGTTCCTTGACGATGATCGTCTCATCGCTCATGGCCGGCACGTAAGCGCCCCCCGCCGTGCACGATCCCATGACGCAGGCAATTTGCGGAATGCCCAGCGAGGAGAGGTTGGCCTGATTGAAGAAGATGCGGCCAAAGTGATCCCGGTCCGGGAAGACCTCATCCTGCAAGGGCAGAAAGGCGCCGCCGGAATCCACCAGATAGACGCAGGGCAGACGGTTTTCGCGTGCAATCTCCTGTGCGCGAAGATGCTTCTTGACCGTCATTGGATAGTAGGTGCCACCCTTGACCGTTGCATCATTGGCCACGATCAGGCATTCACGACCCTGTATGCGCCCGATGCCCGTCACGAGGCCGCTGCTTGGTACAGCGTCTTCGTACATGCCGTTGGCTGCCAGGCCAGACAATTCAAGAAATGGGGAGGCTGGGTCGAGCAGGGCATTGATGCGCTCGCGCACCAGCAGTTTGCCGCGATCCGTATGCTTCTTGCGGGCACTGTCCGAGCCGCCCCGTGACACCTGCTCTGTTTGCTGCCGGAGCGTGTCCACCAGACCTTGCATGTGCTGCGCATTGGTCTTGAAGGTTTCACTGCCAGTACGAATCTGGGATTTGATCAGGCTCATGGAATCAAAGGGCTCTTCTAATCGATGGGGCATAGCCGCTGGGGCGGCGCAGCACGTGCACTTGCGCGATGGCGCGACTAGTTCTCGTTGAACAGCTCGCGGCCAATCAGCATGCGTCGGATCTCAGAGGTGCCGGCGCCAATCTCGTAGAGCTTGGCATCACGCCAGAGCCGGCCAACTGGAAACTCGTTGATATAGCCATTGCCGCCCAGCGTCTGGATCGCCTGCCCGGCCATCCATGTCGCTTTTTCGGCGGAATAGAGAATGACGCCCGCAGCATCTTTTCGGGTGGTTTCGCCGCGGTCGGCGGCCCTTGCTACGGCGTAGACGTAGGCTCGGCAAGCGTTCAGGCCCACATACATATCAGCCAGCTTGCCTTGCATGAGCTGGAACGTGCCAATCGGTTGTCCGAACTGCTTGCGATCGTGCACATAGGGAATCACTGCATCGAGGCAGGCGGACATGATGCCGAGCGGGCCACCCGAGAGCACGATGCGCTCAAAGTCCAGGCCCGACATCAGAACCTTGACCCCGCCACCTTCGCTGCCCAGCACATTCTCTGCCGGGACTTCACAGCCTTCGAACACCAACTCGCAAGTGTTGGACCCCCGCATGCCGAGCTTGTCCAGCTTTTGCGCGGTAGAAAAGCCCTTGAACCCTTTTTCGATGATGAAAGCTGTGATGCCGCGCGGGCCAGAATTTGCATCCGTCTTGGCATAGACGATCAGCGTGTCTGCGTCCGGGCCATTGGTAATCCACATCTTGCTGCCGTTGAGAACGTAGTGATCGCCCCTGTGCTCGGCGTGCAGCTTCATGCTCACAACATCGGACCCTGCATTGGGCTCTGACATGGCCAGTGCGCCAATGTGTTCGCCGCTGACCAGTTTGGGCAGATACTTTTTCTTCTGCGCCTCGTTGCCGTTTTTGCGCAACTGATTGACGCAAAGATTGGAGTGAGCGCCATACGACAGGCCAATGGCAGGGCAGGCGCGTGAGATTTCCTCCATGGCAACCACATGCGCCAGATAACCCATATTGGTTCCGCCGTACTCCTCCTCCACGGTCAGCCCAAGCAAGCCCAGCTCACCCAACTTGGGCCAGAGTGCGTTGGGAAAGGAATTCTCCTGATCTGCCAGATCAGCCAGCGGTGCAATCTCCTTGGCCGCGAACCTTGCCGTGAGCTCCCTCAGCTGGTCGATCTCTTCGCCAAGGTCGAAATTAAGTGAGATTGAGGGCATTTGAATTCGCTCCTGAGGGATTTTTGATGTGTGCCCGGAAGGCCGGTCTGCTTGCATCCTAACTGCAAAGTGTGAAAAAGTGAACATCGATTCACTCTGCGAGTAAAGGTTCAGTTTATGGCTTACAGGCGCTCGGCTCTGATGGAGGAAAGACTCGCGGACAACCGCGATCGCATCTTGCGGGCGGCGCGCAGCCTGATTGCCAGGGGAGGCTTCCGGGAAGCCTCGATCAACGCTGTCTCAGCGAAAGCGGGTCTGTCGACTGGAGCGATCTATCGGTACTTTCCGTCCAAGACCGAGCTTTTCGTCAAGGTCCTGCAGGCAGCCGTTGATCATGAGTGCGCCATTCTCACGGGCATCATCGAGGAGCAGCATCCTTCTCATGCACAGGCCCTGCAGGCCGCCGTGGAATCCTTTTCTAACCGCGCCCTGGAAGGTCCTCACCTGGCTTATGCGTTTATTGCAGAACCCGTTGATCCTGCGGTGGAGGGCCACCGTATTGAATGCCGTCAGCAGTTCAGCAATGTGTTCAAGAAAGTGGTGCAGAGAGGTGTTGCTGCGGGCGAATTTCCGCCGCAATCAGTAGACGTTGCCGCCGCCTGCATTGTCGGCGCCTTTACCGAAGCGCTGATCCGGCCGGTCGCCTCAAGCCAGAAAAGCAGTGTGAGCAACAAGCGTCTGGTCAAGGAGATCGTGCAATTCTGTGCGCGCGCGGTCTCAGGTTCAGTGCCAACGTGAAGGGCCTGAACAGGCGCCTAAGCTTGTCGTCGTGAGAAGGCCCTGCGAGAGGTTCTGATCGCGGCACCGACATTTTTTTTGGATGTCTGGCAACTCAAGCAACCGAGGCAGATCACTTGAGTTGCCGAGCCGGATCGGCATTAGAGCGCTGTGGACACTTCCTGTTCGCTGACACCTGCATGCTCGAAAGTCGCCATCTCAGCGTGCAAAACGCAGGCAGCTTGCAGCAAGGGCAGTGCGATTGCGGCGCCGCTACCTTCGCCGAGACGCAAGCCCAGCGCGAGCAGCGGCCGGGCCTTGAGGGCTTCGAGCACCGCCTGGTGACCGGGCTCCGCGGACTGATGCGAAAACAGAAGCCAGCGCCCTGTATCCGGTGCCATGCGGATGGCACACAGTGCAGCAACACTGGTGATGAAGCCGTCCACGAGAATGGGTAATCGCCGCTGCGCTGCTGCAATCATGGCGCCGACCAGCGCCGCAATCTCGAAGCCTCCCAGGTGACGCAGAATTTCGATGGGCTGGTCCAGGGCTTCTTCGTGAAGTTTCAGCGCGCGTCCAATGATGGCCGCCTTGTGTTGCACGCCGGCTGCATCGAGCCCGGTTCCTGGGCCCGTGAGTTCCAGTGGGGAGCGCTGCAGAAGTGCGCAGGCAAGCGCGGTGGCACTGGTGGTATTGGCAATGCCCATTTCGCCCAGTATCAGCAGCTCAGCACCATCATCTGTTGCGCGCTGCGCTGCATGACGTCCCGCGTCGAGCGCCGCGCCCAGTTGTTGCAGATCCATGGCCGGGGCCTCGATGAAGTTGGCGGTGCTGGCTGCGATGCGTTCACGCCGGACACCATTTTTGGCGCTGACCTGACCGACAGTGCCCAAATCGATGATGTCCAGATGCGCGCCGAACTGACGAGCCAGAACACAGATGGCCGCACCGCCTGAAGCGAAGTTATCAATCATCTGTGCGGTCACCGCCTGCGGAAACGCAGAAACGTTTTCCCTGGCGACGCCATGGTCGGCGGCGAAGATGCTGATGTGTACGCGCTCCATATTTGGGCATTCTCTGGACTGCATTCCGGCGAGCCGGATCGCCAGTGCCTCGAGCGCGCCAAGTGAGCCCGCCGGTTTGGTGAGCTGGGTCTGTCGACGGGCTGCTGCCTGTTCGCTGTCGATATCCGGCATCGGTATGGCGCTGCTGAGCCATGCGATTTCAGCGTTCATCAGGTTTTCCTTTGAGATAGTGAGGCAGCCCCGCGACGGTCAGGATGACCTCGTCGCAGTGTTCAGCTAGCCGTTGATGCAGGACACCGGCTTCATCGACAAATCGGCGGCTGAGTTCGCCCATCGGGATGACGCCGAAGCCGGTTTCATTGCTGACCAGAATGATTCTTCCCGGCAGTTGAGGGAGCAGCTTGATCAATGCCTCGGTTTCCTCGCGCAGCAGTCCGGGCCGGGAATCGCACAACAGGTTGCTCAGCCACAGGGTCAGGCAGTCCACCAGAAGGCAGCCGTCCTCGTGTGCGTGCTCACGCAGGGCTGCTGGCAGATGCACGGGCACTTCCAATGTTTGCCAGTGGGCGGGGCGACGGCAGCGATGCGTCTCGATGCGTGACTGCATTTCTGCATCGCCCGGGTTCGTGGCAGTGGCGACGTAGCGCACGGCGCATCCGCTGCGAGACGCCCGTTCTTCGGCCAGACGGCTCTTGCCACTCTTGACGCCGCCGAGAATGAGACTGGCGTTGCTCATGTGAAACGACGACTCGCAGACAGAATCCTGTAGATCAGTTCAAGCAGACGTGCGGGGTGGCCAGTCTGTGCTGCCACAGACTGTTCATGCGATGGGTGCAAGGATGTTGCCCGTGAAGAATGCATGTCGTGCCATCGCCTGTGATCGATCCATGCTGTGAATGGGTCTGCTCGCGAGAAACAGATTGTGGAAACCACAGCTTGGCTCTTCATGCCGAGATCCCTTTCGCTGATAAAGGCTCGAACTGCGTCTCGAGCGCGGCTGACAGACGCAGCCAGTCTGCTTCGCTGCCGGGCAGGCCGAAGCGCAATGCATCTTCTTTGCGGAAGCGACGCACCAGGATGCCCTGCTGCGCGAGGTGACGATGTGTCAGACGCGCTTTGGGTAGGCGCACGTAACGAAACAAGTCGCAGTGGCCTATCGGACTCAGACCGTGCAGGCCAAGCAAGTGGTGCAGTCGCTTTGCGGCGTGGGCAAGACGATGACGCTGCATGGTCTGCCACTCGCGATCCTGCAGCGCTGCACTTGCGACCTCGCGCGTGGGGCCGGCCATGCGCCAGGGGCCGAGTGCATTGCGCAGTCTCGATTGCAATCTGAAATCCGTGATGACAAAGCCGGCGCGTGCCCCGGCAAGCCCAAAGAACTTGCCCAGCGAGCGCAGGATGATGAGACCCTGATCGACGCTGCCATCGATCAGCGAGGAGGACTCTTGCGCTTCGACGAAAGCTTCGTCAATCACCAGCCAGCCGCCACGGTGTGCCAGACGCACATGCCAGTTGCGCAGCGTTTGTGAATCAAAGATGCGTCCATCCGGATTGTTAGGCCGGCACAGCACGAGCACGTCAAGCCGATCGAGCTGCGTATCGATAGAGTTTGCGTCGAGCAATGTCACCGCGTGTCCAGCACGACGCCAGGACTCGGCATGCTCGGCGTAGCTGGGCCGCAGCACGCCCACGTTCGAGCGGGAACGCAGTGTGGGCAATGCACGAATTGCGCTTTGTGATCCGGCGACCGCCAGTGCAGGGGCGCCGTAATAGGCTTCAGCAACTGCATCGAGCGCGTCATGTTCTTCGGGTAGACGATGCCAGCTGCGCGCGCTTGGCTTGAAGCCGCGTTCTTCAATCCATGACCAGGGACTGATGCCGGTGGACAGGTCCAGCCAGTGTTCCGGCGCGATGCCCCAGCGTTGGCTGGCGCGCAATAGCTGGCCGCCGTGCTCAAGCATGCAAGTGCCATGCAATGAGCGCTTCGGTCAGGACTGCGACGGCCAGCCACAAGACAAGCGAATGTCGCACCAGACGCAGCGCGCGTTCGATATCCTGAGCTTGCGGCGCCAGCCCGTCACCGAGTACCGGGCGCTGGTGCCACTCACCCGCATAGCGCGCCGCGCCACCGATGCGCAGGCCCAGTGCACCCGCACCAGCTGCCATGACCGGACCGGCATTGGGGCTGTCCCATGCCGGCGCTTGCGTGCGCCAGCAATGCAGCGCCGCCCGCGTTTTTCCCAGCAGTGCGTAACTCAGTGCGGTGAGTCGGGCAGAAGGCCAGTTCAGAAGATCGTCGAAGCGCGCGGCTGCCCATCCAAACTGCATATAACGCACATTGCGATAGCCCCAGCTCGCGTCCAGCGTATTCGCGAGGCGATACAGCAGTGCACCGGCGCCGCCTGCCACGACAAACCAGAACAAGGGACCAAAGACGCCGTCGCTGCCGTTTTCAAGTATCGATTCGGTAGCTGCAGGCGCGGGTTCAATGGCGGCGGAATCGCGGCTGACGATGCGGGCAGTCAGTTGTTGTGCCTGTTGCTGATCGCCAGCTGCGAGCGCTGCGGCAATCGGCCTCGCGTGATCGTGCAGGCTGCGATGACCGAGTGCGAAATACAGCAGGCTGATGTCGAGGATCAGGCTCGCCCAAGTCGGAAGCCGCATTTGCAGATAAAGAGTCAGCGCGGTCAGCGGCAGCAGCAGGATTGCCACCGCCAGCGCGCCGCGCCGTCGTGTTGGTTGGTAGATTCGGGATTCCACCTTGCTGATGCATCGCCCGAATCCCACCAGCGGGTGCCAGCGGCGCGGTTCCCCAAGGCCCGCATCCAGCAGTGCGGCCATGATCATGCTCAGTGCAGTCACCTTGCCCTATTCCCACTGCCGTTAGGTTCAATGCTCTGGTGTAAGCCCAGTGTCATTGCCGCAACGAAGATTTCAAAAATGACGCGCGCATTCCGGTGCTGATGATCAGGCGGTTCGCAAACTGCATCTGCGATCAGCCGCAATTGTTCTGGAAATGCACACAAGATCATTGCAGGTTCAGAATCCCTGCCCCCTCATCGGCAAAGCAATTGGCACCTCGCTGAGTGCGCACCGGCAAGCTCATGGCTCGAACAGCGCTGCCGTCGCCAATGGATTGGACGCAAAGTAAAAGTGAACGTAGGACGCCGTCAGGCGACCTTGCTGATAGATCGCTTCGCGACAGGCGCCGCCGTTAGGATTGCGGGCGTTTGCGATAGGGACAAGCGGTGTTTCACAAGCGGAGTAGTGGAAGCTGTGGCCACGCAATTCGCCCAGTGGGTGATCCCAGGCCTGCATGCCCAGCGCCGCAAATCGCGTCTGCATCCGGCAGCGCCCGGGCAACAGGCCAAACATGGCGTGCTCAATGCCGTCGCGATCCTGCAAAGATTCGAACAGACTGATCAGGCCGCCGCATTCGGCCAGCAGCGGTTTGCCTGCTGCGTGGTGGGCATGCAGCGCTGCGCGCATTGCCTGGTTTGCGGACAAAGTTGCGGCGTGGAGTTCCGGGTAGCCCCCGGGCAGCCAGAGCGCATCGCATTCGGGCAGCGCGCCTTGCGTCAGTGGCGAGAAAAAAATCAGTTCAGCGCCGAGCTCGCGGAGCACATCCAGATTGGCTGGGTACACAAAAGCATAGGACGCATCACGCGCAATTCCGATGCGTACGCCGGCGAGTCGGGGCGGGCATGTTTCTACTACAGCGTCGCCGAAATCCGTGCTGGGGATCGAATCAAAAGGCACCGCTTCGCCCAGGGCATTCGCAGCAGCATCGAGGCGTGCATCCAGGTCGTCCAGTTCGGCTGCTTGCACAATCCCCAGGTGTCGTTCCGGCAGGCTGAGTTGCTCGTCTCTGGGCAATGCGCCCATGAAGTGCAGGCCGTCGGGAAGACTGTTGGCGAGCATGTCGCGATGACCGGGGCTGCCTACGCGATTGGCGATGACGCCGTGCAGGTGCAGGGTGGGGCGGTACTGAGACAGGCCCAGCGCCAGAGCGCCAAAGGTTTGCGCCATCGCCGAACCATCGATCAGTGCCAGCACGGGCAGGTCGAAGGTTTCGGCCAGGTCCGCACTTGATGGCTTGCCGTCAAACAGACCCATCACGCCCTCGATGAGGATCAGATCTGCTTGCGCCGCAGCGAGCGCGAGACGGCGACGACACTCGGCCTCGCCCAGCATCCACAGGTCGAGCTGATACACCGGTGCCAGGCTGGCCGCCGACAGAATCATGGGATCAAGAAAATCTGGCCCGGTCTTGAAGACGCGCACCCGCAGCCCGGATTGCGCGGCGCGACGCGCCAGGGCAGCCGTTGCCATGGTCTTGCCTTGCCCGGATGCCGGTGCCGAGACCAGTAATGCGCGACAAGTGCTCACCAGTCCACACCTCGCTGTGCCTTGATGCCTGCACGAAAGGCGTGCTTTTCGTCGTGCAGTTCACTGACGGTATCTGCTGCCGCACGCAAATCTGGGGGTGCTGCGCGGCCGGTGATCACCACGTGCTGGTTCGCCGGGCGTGTGCGCAAATCGCCCAGCACCGCATCCAGCTCCAGCCATCCGTACTTGAGCGGGTAGGTCAGTTCATCGAGCACGACCAGATCAATCGTCTCGTCGCGGAAGAACGCTCGGACCTGCTCCCAACCCTGCTGGGCGGTCTGGATGTCGCGCGCCAGGTTCTGGGTTTCCCAGGTGAAGCCTTCGCCAAGCACCAGCCAGGGCACGCCTTGAGCGCGAAAGAAGGCTTCTTCTCCCGTATCCGAGCGACCCTTGATGAACTGTGCGACACCCGCTTTCAGACCATGGCCCAGAGCGCGAGCCACCATGCCGAAGGCTGAGGAGCTTTTGCCTTTGCCATTTCCGGTCAGGACCAGCAGCAGGCCGCGTTCGTCCTGAGCGGCATCGATACGGGCATCAACCACCTCTTTCTTGCGCTGCATGCGTCGCTGGTGTCTTTCCGCGCGGCCCGTGTTTTCTTCGCTGTTACTCATCGGCTTGTGGCCACCCTGGGGTTTGTCAGCTCACGCACGCCCATATGCATCACGCCAGCAACTGCGACATACATCGCGAGATAGCCAATATGCGGTGACAAGTATTGAGCGATGCGCGGCAGGAAGCCTGCAATGCTCGGGTCCGCATAACGCCCGGAGAAAAAATAGAAGCCGCCACCGGAGCACATGTAGGCCACGCAGGCGCCCGCGATCAGGCACAGCCCCAATGGCAAAAGCGTACTAAGCTCATTGCGATGGCAATTTGCATAGACGCGACCGGCAAACCATAGCGAACCATAAGCCGGTACCAGCGCCCAGTACGCCGGAGACAGGCACCACTGCGTGATGCGCCCGGCTTCGAGCAGCGAGAAGTCGATCAGCGAAGCCAGCGCAAAAAAAGCAGCGAATCCCCAAAGCGGACGAAGATATACGCCGGCGAGAAAGAACACCGCCCAGGATGCGCTGGGCAACGCGTCGATGCTGGCGAAGTGCGTGCCGCGTGTGACCAGCATGGCCACGGCCAGAAGTGCGGCGACGGCAAACTGCGATGCGTTAGACATTCTCGAGATGGCCATGATCTATTTGTCCGCCGGCATGTCGTCGGATTCACTGATCGGCGCGCCGAATGCGCGTTGCAGACTGACATGCACCAGTGCTGCTGCTCCGATGTAGGCGCAGGGCACCAACAGGAACCAGCGGTAGTACTGGGTGAAGCGCTCAAGGTACTGGGCGAGGTTGGGTTCCGGATAACGACCGCCAAACCAGTAGAAGCCCCCATTTGAAATTACATAGGCCAGCGTGGTCGCGATGAATGCACTTGTGGCCAGCATCACCAGTCCGCGCCAATTCTGATTGGCGTATCTGCGCAAGCAATGCCCGCCCAGCCACATCGCAGCGTAAGTGGGGACCAGAAACCAGTAGGCAGGGGTCACGCAGAAATTGCTGACGCCCATGTACTGAATAGCGACCCAGTCGATTGCCACCGACAGGACGATCAACAGCGGAAACGCCCAGCGGGCCATGCTGGCCAGATAAAAGCCGGCGATGAAAAACACCGCCCACGATGCGTCAGGCAGTTCGAGGAAATGCTCGATGGGCTGGAAGCGCGTAATCAGCATCAGCAGCGCAAGGCCCCCGAGTATGAGCAGCAAGGCCTGTCGGGGCAGTGTCAATGGAGTCGGCATGACGGTGTTTCCTTTTCCGATAAAGTTTAGAGCGGCGGGGTATAGCGAATCGTTGCCATGAACGAGCCGCCGTAGGTGGCATAGGTGGCGGCGGTCTCATAGGTCTTGTCCAGCACGTTGCGACCCTCCAGCTGCAACTGCCAGTCCGGCATCACCTGCAGTGCGGCGCGCAGATTGATCAGGCCATAGCCTGGTAGTTCGGAGCTGTTGGAAAGGTTGTCAAAGCCGCTGGATGCACCGAACACGGTGACGCCCATGCTCAGTCGCTTCCAGTCGTAATCGATATCGACGCGGCCTGTTCGCTCGCGGCGGCGTGGTAGCGTGTTGCCATCATTTGCTGCGCCGGAATTATCTTCGGGCTTGAGCCATGTCAGGTAGCTGGCTACGCGCAGGCTTTTCCATCGTGTCCCGAACTGCGCTTCCACGCCGCGGATCTGAGCCTGCGCGATATTGGCCGGCGCAAAAATGCTCGAATCGTAGGCAATCATGTTTTCAATTTCGGTCTGGAATGCGTTCAGTGCCCACCACAGAGAACCGCGCTGGCTGGACAAGGAGACCTCGAAATTTTCTGCTTCTTCCGGCTCAAGATTCGCGTTGCCGTAACCGGGAAAATAAAGCTCGTTGAAAGTGGGGGCCTTGAACGCGGTGCCGTAGCTGATGCCTGCGCGCAGATCAGCGGCAAAGTGCAGGCCGTAAGACAGGCCGCCGGTTTGGTGACGACCGAACTGCTCGTTGTCATCGCTGCGAACACTGGCCTGGAAATCGTGCCGCCCGATCGCAGCGCGGTACTTTGCGAAGACACCTGTGTTGTCGCGCTCATTCACCGCAAAGGCTGTGCGGCTGTCCACCTCATCCATCTGATGATCACTGCCCACCGCCACGCGGTGGCCCGCTGCCAAGGACACTTCATTGATCAGCGACAGGTAGTTGCGCTGGGTGTCAAAGTTTCCGGTGAACGCGCCATTGAGGAAGTTGTCCGACTCGTCACGGCTCTGCCCAGCAGAAAGATTCATGGTCCATGCCGGCAGGGGACGGAGCCGGCCGTGCAGTCCCAGAACCTGGGTCTGGGTTTCGCTTTCATTCTGGAAGCTGCTATCGAAGTCGTTCTTGCCGTGCGCCAACAAATAGCTTGCAGATATTTCGGCTGCTTCGTTGAAGGTGTAACCCAGGCGCGCAGAGCCAGCTCGATTGTCGTAAGCATCCTTGTCCGGCTCGGCAACGGACGGGCGCACGTTGATGCCATCCGTGTGTCGACCG
>TARA_R110000850_G_scaffold99486_2_pt1 | contig 36014 bp, 17 predicted proteins | sample TARA_R110000850 | Tara Oceans TARA_R110000850 (sample SAMEA4397586) | marine metagenome | biome: Polar Biome; feature: [SRF] surface water layer (ENVO:00010504); material: water (ENVO:00002006), including particulate matter (ENVO:01000060) such as... | depth 5 m
GGTGTCAAGTGATTAAGCGTTAGTAACGAAAGTATTTGAGGAGCCGTAAGATATAGTCGGTGCTGCTGCATCAACAGTACCGTCTGGAAGATAATACTGGGCAATACCATATGTTATGCCTTTTACATTTTCATCAACAGCAGCGCCTACGCCGGTTTGATCTCCAGTGTCATCGTCTCTAAGTATTGCACGAAATCTAAGACCATTTGTAATTGCTCTTACTTCGATTTGATAATCGTTTTCAGAATATGGATTTGTACCTGTGTCTGTAACAATGTATCTTGCAGAAGTAGTAATATCATAATATCCATCACTTACAATTGTACCGCCTGTCCAAGAGGTCATCTTAGTTACATCATTAGCGCCTATAAGTACCGGCTTATCAAGCATACTTTTCCAATCTAGTGTTTTTGCTTCAGAACCCGAATACCCTAGAGTTGTATTAATAATTATCTGGCCGCCTGCATTAAAGAATCCTTTAACTGCATTTGCATTTGCCCAAGAAAATTGAACATCGTGTATTTGGGTGCCGTTCCAGTTATCGATTCTTTTGTAGCTAGCACTTTGAAGACTTCTTTGATTGGTTGCTATTGTAAATCTATTGCTTGCATTCTTAACAAAGTTTACTACTGTTTCAAGTTGATCATGTATTGTTTTAGTAATATCGGTACCTACACCTACATTAGTAAGCGTAGGAGCTGACCCTACTTGGTGAGTATAAGCCTTAGTGACGTCAGTTCTAAGAGCATCCCAGGCTGCTGCCGTAATGCTGTCGCCTGGACTAACTGCTGACGACGTAGTTGCTTGATTATAACCAGCAGCAGCAGTTCCAGTCCCTGTTGGTGTTCCCATAACAAGGTTGATACCTGATCTTAATGTCGTATATTGTGCTTCGCCAATTGTTTGACCTACTGTAACTGCCATGCTGTATCCTCTTTATTAACTATGTACATTATTTATACTTTTAGTACGCACTCGATTAACTTTTCGTTTGCATTATCGCTTGATTCGAGTGCAATGCCTACTAAAGCAGTTGTTGCTATTGTTGTACACACGCCGTTTTTCATTGCATACACAGCTTGGCCTTTGTTTACAGCTCCTGATACTCTTACTGGAAGACGCCCTTTAAGACCAATGTATTGGCCTTCGCTATCGCTGTTCATCATATAAGCAGGATCGGTACTTACGACACCAATACAATGATTGCTTGCATCTGCTGGTGCTACTTCGTGGTCTGGAAGCGCACATACTGCTACTGCTGTACCTGCTGGCAAGTCTTCTGATGTTGTGTATTTTTCTGCAAGGTCAGCATAACGTGCGCTAGTTGCAGTACCTTGGAATAATACTGCATTTAAGTTTCCAGCCGAGTCACGTACTGCAACTGTGTTACTAGTGCCTGTACCAATAGTATTAACTGAGCCTACTCTTGCAGTGCCGCCTACTACAAGGCCACTTGCCTTTTCTGATAATCCGTAAAAATTAGTAGCATGAACTTCATTAAACAATTCAGTTGCACTACCTAAAGTAACAGATTCAACAGCATTACCAGTAGCATTAAGTCCTGGAGAAACTTTTCCAGGTTCAAATGTTACAATATTTTTAAGTTGTCCACCAACTTGCTTTGTTCTAAAGCGTATTTCGTCACCTTGTGAATTTGCAATAACACCTTGATTATCATTTTCAATAAATAATTTTAAGTCTAATCCTGCGCCGATTGCAATACCTGCATCAGTTTGGAAGTTAGTAACTTCTGTAAAAACACTAGGCTGACCGGGGGTAGCAGTAACATAGTTAGACGCAGATAATCCGTTAAGTTTTTCAGTGTTAGTTGACGTTCCGTGGAATCTTGTTGTTCCAGTAGTAACACCTGTTTGAGCATTAAGTGTATTTCTAAGAGTTACACCTGGGTGAATAAAATCAAATCCGGAAATTGCGTTTTCAGCATCTCCACTATCAATTTCAAAAGTAGGATCAGTACTAATAACAAATAATACATCATTAGTTACGCCATTACTAACAGTTGCAGCAATAACATTTCTACTAACTAATCCAGTATCGCGTACTGATCTACTTAACATTTGCGTAATGCCGTTACCTGCATCCTGTGGCCCAACTAGTACATAGTCGCTGCCATTATACGCATATAACTGCTCGTTTGTAGTGTCCCACCAAAAATCGCCAGTAGCTAATCCTGCAGGAGAAGTAGCACTAATTTCAGCGCCGCCAGTAGTACGCCATTTAGTACCATCGTTAAACTTTAATTTACTATTTGCTGTATCAAACCAAAGCTGCCCTGTAATTGCTCTAGGCGGTTGGCTAGCGCCAGCAAAATTTTCAAGCAAGAACACAAAATTTTCATTCTGTACTTCGCCGTAGCCTGCATAGTTCTTGCCAACTAATTTAATATCAGTTGTTTGGTCAATTGTGCCGTCTTGCACAATTGTTAATTGTGCAGCGTTATATTTGTTTATTGTATATGCCATATTGTGAATAACCCCTTATTGTTAGTATTTATCGGAAGTTACGGATAAGCAGTTGTGCTTATAAATGCCCAACTTGAACTTGTAACTGAAAACTCCATTGTATAACGCTCTGGTACTAACGCAACTGCACCCGATGCAGCGTTTGCTGACACAATGTCTGCTATAACTGATTCATTTTGCGTTCCGTTACTATCAACTGCAATGTTTGATTTTTGTAATACACCTGAACTATCTGTAGATATAGATATGTTAATACCAGAAATAGTAGCACTAGCATAACTGGTGCAATGAATTCTTGCAACTGTGCCTTCTCTTGCAGCACTTGCCGGAGATAAGCTTTCTAATATACTCCTAACATCCACTGATGGACCTGTACCAACACCCGGTGCGTTAGGACTAGATAGTCCAGTAATGTCTAAAGCAAATACAACTGGTGCAGTAGCAATTTCTAAATCAACATAAGCTTTATTAGCTACATCTGCGCCTATTGTGGGATTTAACACTCCGGTAATTCTCTGACTATCAATAGTAATAAGACCGCCGGCGGTAATACTTAACGCACCATTAGCCGTAATGCTACCTAAATTGACATCACCAGTAACAGTTAAACTTCCTAACGTACCAATTGTTGATAATCCAGCAGCAGTAGTAACCGTGTCGCCGAGTCTTGTTTTAGAAAGTACTTGTACATTTTCAATTCTATATTCTTTACCAGTAGTTAAGTCTGTATTTTGGTTAAAAGTCCAGTTTCCTGTAGTCTGTACCCACGCAATTGTCTTATCACTTGCGCCTTTTAATGTAATTCCGCCAAGATTTGCTGTAGTATCAGTCGGCGTTTCTGTAGTGCCTAATTCGATATTAGGATCTTCTACAGTCATTGTAGCAGTATTAACAGTTGTCCTAGTACCTTCAACTGTTAAGTTACCAGCGACTGTAAGATCTCCTGTAAACTTGCCAGAGCCAGTAACATCTAATGCCACTGTCGGAGTGCTTTGATATATACCTATACGCTGTGTACTTGTATCAAGAGTAAATGCTTCTATAAAGTCGTTTCCTTGCGGTACCCTAATAGCAAAGTCATAATTTAATTGCTTTAATTCTATTGCAGTAGTTGTGCCACTATCAACTGTTTTAAGAGCAGCATATTGTGAATCTCCGTAACCAACTATAAGACCTTCGTCACCTTTAACAAATAATGCGGCTTCTATTTGTTGATCTACTAATACATTATCACTAGTGCGTTCGTTAGTTCTTACAAAATCACCTGGTAAATAAGCATTGCCCTGTGCGTCTATTAAATTTTCAGCATTTAATGCAGTTCCGTTAAATTTAAATGCAGATACAACTGTTGGATTAAATCCAATTTCAATAGATCTACCTGGTGTATATGGAAGTATATTATAATTAGTCTTTGGTGTAAATTGAAATCTACTATAAATACCGGCTAATACTCCACCGATATACATTGCTATTACTGTACGTGTTTGATTAGAAGTGTCTACCATTGTAACTGCTTCTGATCCAGTTTTGCCCTGAGCAGCATTATACTGTGGGCCTACTAATACTAAATCAGTGCCGTCATAGAAGTATAATTTATTTTCTGCATTGTCAATCCAAAGATCACCTGATACTAAGTTAGTAGGCTGCGTAGGACTTACTGTTGGCGCACCAGCAGTTTTAAAACTAGTACCGTTATAAATTTTTAATCTATCTTCACTTGTATCATACCACAATTGTCCTTCTAATGGAGTGCTCGGAGCATTTGTTGCTGCAAAGTTTTCAACAACTTTAACAAAGTTTTCATTAAATGCTTCGCCAAATCCTTTGTAGTTTCTGCCTACTAACGTAATGTCTGTAGATACTATATCAATTACGCCATCAGTAAGTTCTACTAGTAAATCGCCATTAGTTTTGTTTATTTTATAGCTCATGCTACGACTCCTGTATAGATAATATAATTAATAGTTTGGTACGGATTCATTGTGTCAATCGGTGCTCCAACTTCACTAAACGCACTGCCAACAGGAATAAGAACATCGCCACTGTTTGCTATTTTTTGTGATAAGTCTTCTGCACCTGTTTGTAAATTAGATGCTTGTACACCATCAGGAAGATCATCACGACCGTCTACTTCTCTATGAGCATAAAATTGTTGCCCTGTTTCTGATGTTAAATCATGCTGGTGTTCAGGTAAATTATTTACTCCGATAGTTGTATTAGATTGACCGTCCGACGCACCTATTACACTTGCATTTGTTCCTCTATTCCTTGATTCAGGATCTTCAACTGCTGGAGCAGTTCCTCCCATTAGTAAATTACCTAATGGAAATCTTCCTCTAAGATCAGGAACATTAAAATATCCTACACTAGGTGTTGGACCATAATTATTATTAATTAATTGAAATAACTGACTGTAAACACCTGTACTTAATTCTTGTCCATTACAAAACTTCCAACCAACTGGCTCAACAAGTCCAGCGTACGGTACAATACTAGCTATAGGTGTTAGTCCTATAATACTATTAAATAAGGTTGACCTAGATACTCGTTTTAATCCTGTACTTGTTCCAGTAGTTCTATCAATTAAAAAATCATCACTAGATAAACTGTTAACTACTTGCTCTTTAGCACTAATGATAGTATTCTTTAATGTTAATGCAAATGATTTTACACCGCCGCCAGTTTGGCCGTCAAACGCATTTTCAACTGTCTCGACATCACCGGTATATCTAAATGTAGTAGAACTTGTTAGCTTATCTGCACTTCCTGATTTACCACTTACGTTACCACTAACTTGTCCTTCTAAGTTTCCTAAGAAAGTAGTTGCATAAATCTTTCTCCAACGATTTGTTGCAGTGCCAATATTTCTTGCATTATTAAGATCGGGTAGTATTAAATCACTTGCAACTGTGTCAATTACTAAGTCATTATTGCCTAAAGTTATACTCTTTTGTACGTTTATCGAATCGCCAATATTAATTGTTTTAGCAACGCCAAGGCCGCCTTTAATAATTGCTGCGCCATTACCAATTGTTGTACTTTGTGTAGTGTCATTAGTTTTAATAACACCACTAGCTAGTATATTACCAGTAACATCTAATGCTTCGTCTGGTGCTTCGTTATTAATGCCAACTCGTAGATTACTGTCTACTCTTAAGACTGTTTTACTATCGCCGGCGTTTCTAACACGAACATCAATATTAGAACCTTCAATATTATGTTGTATAACTCCTGCGCTTCCCTCAATACCAATATTAAGTTCGGCATTAATGCCATATGCAATACCGTTATTGTTTTGTATATTAACTGGAAAAATAGTTGTTGATTCTATATCACCTCTTAAGAAATTAGCAGCCGGAATTGCTAAATTATTAACGATTAAATTTTCTGATTTTTCTGCAATGCCATAAAATTTAACGTTATTAATTCCATCAGCATCAGTATCTCTATTTGCTAAGTTAATCCCTGGGCGAATTTGTGTACCGCTAAAGCCGTTAATTGTGGCTTTAGGTGTAAACGTGTCAAATGCAACAATTGCAACAATATTTGCATTAACTTGTACTTCAATAACAGTGTACTCTACATTATTTTGCCCAGTAATTGTAGTAGGCAATGTACCAGTTGTTAAACCGCCGCTAAAACTAGGGCCAACTAAGATCCAATTTGAACCTGTAAACATATACAACTGTTGATTATCAGTATCGGCCCATAAGTCACCAGTTAATGCCTGATTATTATCCGGCTCAGTTGTGCTCTTTTTAAGTCCACTTGCTGATACCCAGATTGTTCCATCATATATTAGCAACTGTTCTGTATTATTATTATACCAAAGTTGTCCTTCAATGGCGCTACTAGGCTCTGTCGGGCTTGCAAAGTTTTCTAATAAGTGTAATAAATTTTCACCTATTGCAGCACCGTACCCTAGACTATTTTTGCCTGGTAGTTTAATACTAGTATCAGTATTAATTGTGCTGTCTTCGACTACGATAGGATCCTTTTCAGCACTATCAGTATATTGTATTGTATATGCCATCTAATTATCCCTCGTTAAAGCCAGTTAAACTTTGCACTCTAACCGTATAATCAATTTGTATTAATCTGTTAAGTGATTTTTGTACAGGATGAAATACAACATGTGTTAGTAATCTCCCGGTGCCGTCGGCACTATATGATTTTAGTCCTAGTTCGTCAAATACGTACAAGCTTTCTGAGTTAGTAGCTGTATCAAAAGCATCTTGGCCGCTTGGTTCTCCGTAGTCTAACAAACATGTTACTAAAATATCAGTGTAGTTAGTGCCACTTACGTGACGTGTTTCGATCTTATTACGAGCAGGATCAAGATTGCTTACACTGCGATCATCTACTACTTTAGTAAATGTTTCGTTGTATAAGCTAGCATTTGTGCCTGTACTGTTTGGAGTCAAGTATGTAATAATACCTGTTGGGTCGACACTTGTGCCGCCGTTTCCAAATCCCATTTGATAAATCCAACCTGTGCCAGCATTGCCTAAACTTTCTGCAAGACTAATACTCATATTTTCATAATGAATAGCGTTGCGCTTGTCTACAATAACTTCTCCAGTTTCTGGATTGTGTATTTTAATGTGTCCCTGTAACAGCACACCGTTTTGTTCATTTACTTCATTTGTCATAGTTTTATACCTATCATCTTGCTGTTAGTATTTATCGCGGCAGGTCAACTGTTGCTGCACGTAAGAATCTACTAATGTCAGAATCTGCATCACCTAGTGGTGTTCCAGGTTCTGTCCAACGTACTCCTTGTCGTCTAACAACTGTTACCTTAACGTTCTGTTCTGGTGTTACTGCTAATGTTAATGTAGTACCATTTACACTAAATTCTGCAGGCAATGTTACATCACCTTCTGGACTATCTTGTGCTATAAGGCCTATAAAGTCATAACTACTAATTGTGTTTTTACGCAAACGCTTGCCTGCAACAAATACTTCAAATTCATTTATACTAGACGGTGTAAAGTCTAACGTATATGTTGCTGTCGAACCAGTTGCTAAGAATTGTGTAGTAAGAGTTTCGTCTTTGTATGGCATTGTTGCTGTTGCTCCTTGGTTATACACATTTTCACCAGCTAAGTATGTAGCTTTAACACCAGTACCTAACGTGCCTCTACGCAACTGACTTATAACGTTATCGTTTCTTACAAAGTACTCAATACGTTCACCGTCAATGAATAGTATGCCTGGCGCACTACTTGTTGGTGTAGGTGCTGGAAGAGTTTCTCCGTTAGTTACTGTAATACTGTTATCGTACCAGTTTAGCGAAGTTGCTAACATTATATTATTTCTATCATCTAGTCGCTTGTAATGCGTCCTGTTAAGCATATCTTTAAATTGACTCCAACCATATTTGTCAACTAGCACAGGATCTGCAAAGTGAAGTAATTCAATTACATCATTTTGTTCAATAGTGCTGTTTATTTTAATGTAACGCTTGTTATCAGTTAGATAATAGTTTACACTTGGCGTTAATAAATTGCCGTTTAGTGTAACCCATACATATTGCGCATCTAGTGCAGGTTTTGATAATTCAATCAAGCCTGCTTGTAAATGGTTATATTTGTACCAATTGTCTGTGCCGACTGTTAATGAAACTCTGTCAACAACGTCATATTGCTGTCTATCAAAGCCTTGTGAGTCATGATTACTAAATTGATAAACTGTAATAATATCATCTGCAGAATAACCACTGTCAAGATAAATTGTCCCCGGAGTTGTTACAAAGTTAGCTTCTGCATCAAAATACCCATATCTATATTCGCCGTCATTGGTTATATAAACGTTTAAAATATCGCCGTCTTTTTGCTTAACTCGTGCTCTTAATCTAATAATACTTCCAACGCTGTTTACCTTAGATCCAGTAAACGTCCAATCAGTATTATATGTTAGCTCTTTATTATTTAAGAAAACTTTCATTTGCTTGTTAGTAACAGTTCCCGCTGGCTTTTGGAATTCTTCTAATTGATATTCACGACTTGCTGCTGTTGTTACAAAGCGTTTCGTGTATCCTGCATTAAGAATCTTATTATTAACTTTTACAATACCAAACCAGGCACTTGGAGCATTATTAAACGGTGTTTGGTTTAGATCAAATGATGTTGTAGTACCGTCAGCAGTAAATGTATCAATTGACACTTCACTAAAGTTTTGTGTTTCACCTTTAAAGAATGCAAAACTTATTACACTGCCTACAGCAGGAGTAGTAGCTAATGATATTACAGCATTATTAGGATATGCATATGTATTATCACTTTCTATAATTACATTGGTTAACTTTACTCCATCTAAAGTAATAACATGCTGCAAGTCTTCACTAAACCTTACATTAGTTAAGAAGTTAGCTGTAGCACCGTCTGCAATAATAGTATCAATGTCAAGAATGTCAGTACCACTTACACCTAGCACTGCTAAATGTACCTTTGTACCAGTTGCCGGCGCAGTATTAAATGTAACAGTTTTAGCAGCATAATCAATTGTGTAATTTGCTGCTGATATGATATTAAATCCAATCTTTACAAATAACCCAGTGGATTGCAACGGAGTTGTATCTAAGCTAAATGTAGTAGTTACACCATCACCTGTATAGTTTCTTGACGTTATTTGACTGCTTCCAGACTTTGGTCTTTCGTATACTTTAATATCAACAGTGTCGAGAAGCTGTCCTGGAACTAATTCTTCTGGTCCTGCACTTGTAGTTTGTGTTACAAATCCGTCGCCGTCAATAGTAATATCTGCTGCATTTAAACCAGTAGCTGTTGAATAGTTTAATGCGCCACCGGTTATAAGAGTATCATAACTATTTGCATCTGGAAGGAAAGTTCCGTCACTAGTTGTTTTTCTAATAATAATTGTGTCACCAGATGTATTTACAAGATCAAGTCCGTCATTATCAAGGAATACAATAGTAGTAGTACCGTCTCCAGTAATGCTTTGGCAAACTGCGTTTGGATTAGTTACTGGACTAGCTGTGCCGTAATTAACATCATCAACTCTTACACCATTTAAGTAAACATTATATACAATTCCGTTTGCCAACGGAGCAGCAAGATCAAGACTTATAGTAGATCCATCTAATTCAAAAACTTCATCTTCAAGTGTTGTGTCGTAGCTATCCCAAGTATCTTCATACCATCCATCTGAATCCCAACCTCTGCCAGTTCCGAAGCTAAAGCTTTTAACTTCAACGCCGCCGTAATCAACACCTGTCATTACCTGTGGTAAATCCTTGCCTGGCATTCCAGTTGTTGGCGTATAAAAATTATTAATTCTGTCTTGGGCTTGCATTAAGATAACAGATTTTTTATAATTAATTATTATAATAGCATTTAGTGCCGGTGCAGCAGTAAATGATATTTCTCCATAATAGCGATCGTATCCCTTAGTAACATCAAGTATATTAGAGTAAGAATACTCGCTATCTAGTGCCTCTGCGCCATTTACAAACACACTAACTGATGTCTTTGATAAGTTCATTGGCCACGTTAGTCCAAACTCAAACTTATTACCCGGAGCAGTAAACGTTTCTGTGTGATTTATTACAGTGTACACATATGTCCCAGTAGTTCTATCATACTTAATAGTAGTATGCATTCCTCTAACTGGATTATCACCTATCTGTACACTATAAGTTGCAGCTTCGCCACTAACATTATCAGTTGATGTTATTGTAGGAGCACTGTAATAACCTGTACCTTTAGATAATACATCAACTTTAGTTACTTTGCCGTTTGTGCCAATGTGTGCTTTAAGAACTGCTCCAGTACCGCTTGTACTATTAAGTGTTAATGTCGGAGCAACTACATAACCGCTTCCTGGGTTAACAACTTCAACTTTAATAACTTTATAACTGCTATTATCTAACCAATTTTTATTTGGATAAGTCTCGATGTCAGCATCAGTACCTATTAACACACCGTCTTGTACTTTGACAGATTGTGGAATTATTTTTCCATCAACACTGCTGTACGCTGGCGGTAGATCAAAGTCAGTAACTACAGTACTTGTATTATCAAGTCCTTGATAAGCACTCAAGTATTCTCTAATCTTAGTACCAAAGGGCTTAACTTCTTTAATATAAGATTCATAACTTGGAAGGTTATCATTATTAAACGTAATATCTTCTCTTAATGATCCAACATTATGCTTTGCTTTAATAAAGCTAGTTTTAAATGCCCAATCAATATATGTTTGTTCACTAAATGCATATCGTAAACTTGCAAAGAACAAGTCATTAAATTTAACTAACAGGTCGTCAATAAATAAATCATTTTTAATTGAATCTAATATAGTTCTAAGTTCAATTACTGGCTCACTATCATAAATTTTTGTATCAAAGCTTATAGTGTCATAGCCTGTAGAAGACAATACACTATCATAAAGTGTAGTTTTAAACTGTATTGTACCGTCTTGTCTTCCAACCGTGTTATAATTAACTGTGTAATCTTCAGTGTCTTGATTATCTACTTTTTCTAGTAGCAGCCAGCCGCCTGTGCCAATTGTAGATATTTTTACAATGTCGCCAATACTAGCAGATAGTGCAGTAAGTTCGTAACTATTATCAATAAGATATCCAATATCAGTTAATTCACTATACCCAGTTGCATACCAATCTTGGTAATTCCAAAATGCTCTTGTATTATAATTTTGGGTCTGCATTCTGTTCCAAGTACGTGTTTCACTAATTCGTTCGTATAGTGCCCATTTACCTTGCACTGTACTATCACTAGATACTAATACTGTAAATCTTCTTACAGTTAATACAGGTAAAACTTCATAGTCTTTTCCAGATTCTAGTACATTAACTAAAGTAATTCTTCCTCGGGTATCAATTTCTGTTTGTAGTTCAGCGCCACTACCTAACCCTGTTACAGACACAGTAGGAGCTACTCGATATCCTCTACCAGGATTATCAATAGTAACACTTATAATTTTACCACTAACCACTACAGGTGTTAACACTGCTCGGGTTGCTTTTGCAACTCCTACAAATGCTAGGTCGTCAATTGTGTCAACCTTTGCATCCCAGTGATTTGTTACTGCTGTTGGAGCAGCCTCTGCACTAAACAATGATGTAAAAGTTTTATCATCGACAATTAAGTTATCTTTAAGTATAAGGTTAGTTCTTTCAATAAACTGCTTCAGTGCCTCACTACGATTAACAAACCAACTTTGTCTTGGTTTATTCAACGAACCGTATTTTTGTTTTAGACTTAAAGTTGGGTCTGGCACAATACGGTATTGCTCATCATATCCTATTAAACTATCATACCATTTTCTAATAATATCTCTATTAGGCTGACTTGTTTCAAGACCTTCAGAGATAATTTGATACTGAGTATGAACATTTTGATCTTGATTTTCGATTGTCCAAAATTGTGCGCTTAGTGCAACATCAGTGCCTTTAATATACTTTTCAGCATTATAAAGTACAAAACTACTTGGGCCAATAAGTGCAGCAAAAGTATATCCTTTAGCAACTGGGTCTGCAATGTAATCTGCAACATCACTAATGTTTATATTTCTAAATTCTACATCAGGAACAGTCTTTTTGTTAGTAACCCAAAAATAATATATTGTTTTAAAAGTACCAGCAATGCTATCATACTTGCGTTTAGTACTATAAGTGCTATCACCGTATAAACTAGTTCCGCTATAACCGTTTGCAAGACCATTTTCAGTATCAGCCTGTGCATCCCAGGCGCTTGGCAATACATTAGATTCTACCCATTCGTGTACATCAATAGTGTTTCCTTGGAAAACTTTATTCCAATTTTGCGTACTGTAAATTATATCTCCTTGATAAGGATTATAAAACTTAGCGTTAGTTAAATTCCACCATACTTCACCAACGTGCTCACTTCCCCAACTATTTGTCACATCAATAGTTGCATCAGTAACCCCTGATATATCATATAATGCAGGATCGTAATAAGTTTTAAATGTTAATTCCTGTTCAGCAACTCCTGCAACCTTGCCTTGAATTGGATCAATATAATCTAAGTAAGTTAACAATTGATTTTCTTTTGTATTGTACAGAAACATCTTTTTAATTTTGTTAATATCTACTGTAGATTTAGCAACATCGTGTTCTTCCCATATTGGTAAGTTCTTGTTGTTAGAAAAATCTACAACTTGACCAGTAGAACTACCAGTAACTTTATTTGGCAATCCTACATATAAGTGATTACTTTTAGCAAGAATGTTTCTGCCAAAGTAATGAATATCTGATTCTGGTATTTGTATTGTTTGTGAAAATATTAATTCAGATTGTACTTTCTCGTAAACGTACACAACACCAGCATTATCATTAATTGACTTAAACGTTGTAAAGTTATTATCAAACGTAGTTTTATAATCATCAAGCCAAGTGCCGTTAATAGCGTCTGCGTTTTTAGATGAAATATGCAATTTCTCGCCATCAAACTGTGCGTTCCAGCCAAACATTTCTGTTGCTTCGTTGTTAGGACTATTTAATGTTTGTGTTAATGTAAATACTCCATTATCCTGTGAGTAAATATAAACTACACCTTGGTCAGCTGATTTAGAATCGTTTAATGGTGATGTAATTGCAATTAAAGTACCGTCATCTGATATTGCAATTGACCGACCAAAGTCCGAAGTTTTATCAGGAGCTGCAATCTCTTGTGATTTTTCAAAGTGACCGTTATTAGCTCTATAGACTACTATTTGATTTGGACTATTAATATCGTAAAATGCATTAGTAACTAATACTTCTCCTGACGACGCAACATCAAACTGTGTGCCAAACTCTTCAAGTCCTGTTTGTCCTAATACTGATCCAGCACCAACTATTAATCCAGAGGCGTTAGGAATAAATCCAACATAGTCAATTAAATCTGTTGTTAAGGACCAGTCAGTAGCAGTAAATGTACTAGGTGCAATATTAGTTTTTGCAACGTACAATTCATTACTTAGATAAACTATGTCATCTGTAGAATACGACAAGCTAGTACTAAATGTTCCTTTGAACTTTTTATTTTTTGCATATTCCCAATCATAAGTTAATTCATTTTCAGTACCGTTTTTAATAAAGTATATTGTTCCTGGAAGATCGGATGTCTTAGATCCTTCTGCATGCACAAATGCTCTGTAAAGATCATTATTTTTTGTGATTTTAACCGAGCTACCTAGTTTAAAGTTTGCTTGTCTTTCAGGTACAGTATAACTTAACGGAGAAACATATTGTCCATTATTTGACTTTGTTAAGATAGTATATAAACCTTCGTTACTTAATGTACTTCCTGATCCAGTTGCTTCTGCCGGAATTTTAAATACTTCTTTCCATTCGTTATTTGCAGCACTAGGAATATTTGCTAATCTAGCAATACCTAACGCTGTTTGAGAGGTATATAACCAACATTCTATATTTAATAAACTTGAAGTTGTAGTTAATGCAATAGATGTCGGTGCCTGGAATACTACTAATTTTCCGATTCCAGCAGTAGCATAACCTAAACTTACATATTGTACTTGGCCCATTACTCGATCTGATTGATATGTTGGACTTGGATCACCTGGAATTAGTTTAAATTCAATCTCAGCATTTTGGCCGTAAATGTCACCATCCGACCATGTATTAGTTACAGACTTAACATATATTGTTGCATTAAGGCCTCTTCTTTGGTAAAAAGTAACTACAGCTTCTGCGCCGGTAGTTACATCAGCAACAGTTTGCCCAACTTTAGGTTCAAACGGATTGCCAGCAGCATCAAACTTTGTAAAGTTAAAGTTTATATATCCGTCCCATACATCATAAACTGTTTGTAGCTTATTAGTAATAGCAGCCGTCATTCCGATTGTAGTTAAATCTCTAATAATCCCAGTACCGTATTGCGGTAATTGGTTAACATACAAATTAACAGTATCGCCTTGTACAACAGTAATTGCACTAGGTGCTCTAACTACATACAAATCGCTTAAGAATGGTGCATTAGCACCATAAGCGCCTGGCAACCCTTGATAGCTTAATTTTTCTATATATGCATTATATGTATTTTGACTACTAATTGTAGAAGTGCTATAGTCTAACGTGTTATAAAAATAAGTAGCAGTATGTGCAATATCTGTTATTACATCATAAACTACTAATCCTCTAGCTTGATCTATATTTTGTGTAATTGTTGTTGGAACATAACTAGGAGTGTTAATAAACCAAAAGCCGCCAAGTTGTGCGTCAGAAGATATGCTGTCAACTGGACCTTGCTTAATGTACTCTCCAATAAAATCTCCGTCATTGCGGAATAGACTGTCATTAGAATTAAATACTCCATTTACATCTTTTAGATATATTACTGTCTCTGCGACATCTTCGTAAATATAGTCAACTATACCCGAAGCTGTTTCAGTTTGTAATACATCACCTAATACAGGCAGGTTGGTCGAAGCGTTAATATAAAGTACTATGTCAATTTTCTTTTGTATAGTATGAGTTTGCTCTATAAAGGCTGCGTCAATGGCATCAAATGAATCATTAAATGGATTTAGTGTTTCTAACGCTCCTAAACTTTGATTAGAATAAGTTATTGCATTCCATGCTAATTTAATTTGGTTGCCAGGACCGCTTCCATTATATTGTTCAAGCGGAGCTCTAACTAACATATGTGTAGTTGGCTGACTTGCAAATGCTAATAAGCCAGAATTTGAATTTATTGCATAGTTACCTGCGACCAACACTGGAATAAGTGCTGTGCTAGAATTTTCTAAGTCTAAATCATCAATGATGTGTGTAATGGAATCAAACGTATTAAACTCAATATTTGTTGTGGCTCCGCTAACATCAACAGACGACTTCCATATCTGATTATCTTTAGTTACTATTGATCCTTTGCCATAGTTAACATTATCATCAAAGCTACCTAAATACTTTGTTTTAATATTAGATGCATTAGGCGACCCTATCATCAAATACTTGCCATCTGGACTAATTGAAACTGCTGCTCCAAATCTTTCTAAATTATCACCAAATTTAGCAGGCTTAATAATTTGTATTAATACATAGTTTGTCGAATCAGTAGGCCTTGCATAAACATACACTTTGCCATCTACGTCATCCGGGGCACCTACGATCAACGTTGTGTTTCTATCATCAACACTCATTGCAGTACTAAATTCCGTGTCAGCGACAGATGAAGATGTTACTAGACTTTGTTGGTTAGTAAATATATTTTTATTTTGAAGAACTTTCCATTTACCTGTGCCGCTAACATTATCAATCCATATCTTGTCATTAATTGCAAGAGACCCTTGAAGTATAGTATTAGCTGCTGGAATATTTGTTGCACGAACTTTTATGAAACGTGTAATAGAGCCAATACATGTTTCAATCTCTTCTTGTATTGCACTAGTTGCAACTGTAATAACATTCTTATCAACTGCTGTAACAGTACAAAATCTTTCTAGATCAAATTTTTCAAGTATTGCGTCTGCTGTGGAGTCGCCAGCAGTAAATTCTTTATACAAGTAAAGAGAATGAACACCAATAACATCATCAACAGCAATGTCAGTTACATTAGTTGTAAGAGTTAAAGTAAATGATGTCGTACCTGCCGACGCTGCTTCAACTACATAATTAGTATCAACATGCTTATACACATTCCAATCAAGATTATCGTTACCTACCCAAATATAATCATTGTTTTTAATATCTGCAAAATTAAAATCAGCAATATTACTATAATTTGTAGCAACGCCACGTACATCTGATTGGTTTACATAGCCTGCATTTTTTACGTAACTTGTATCTACATATTTTTCTGGAAAAGGCTTATGATTATAATTAGGTGTTTTTTGGTACACTTCATAAGGAAGTATTCTATAAACTAAATCAGTTTCTAGTCCTGTACTACTGTTTACTAAATCAATAGGTTGCGGAGTTAGCCTAAACTGACTTTCGTCTAATAATAATTCAAACTCAGTGAATCCTTCGCTTGCTCCGTATTGGCCATCTCTAATTGCCCATTCTTCGTAAAACTCTAAACTATCTTTATCGGCACTACCTAGTACATCAAATAATTTTGTTAATGCATTTTTAGTACCTTTGTCTTGTAACATGCCTTGATAAAATTTATATTGGCTAACATCGTCATTGATAATATTTTCAAGGTATTGACGTTTTTGGTACCCAATTAAGTGTTGGGCTAATCTTTGCTGTTCAGTATCAAAGTTATCTGAATCTAAGTCATAAAAGTCTGAAAACTGATTAGTCTTATATTCAAAGTTTGCATATAATCCAGCTTCGGGCTTGCTTTCTAAACGATGCCATTCACTTGAGTTAAAAGATTCTGATCCAGATAATTTAGTAACTGCACTATAATAAAATTCTTTATACTTTACAATGCTACCAATAGCATAATCAGTCCAACTTGACCAATTAGTAATCTTAGCTTCGTCATATATAAATCCAGGAACATTTAAACTGCCGTCCCATTCTTGAGTAACGTATCCAAGTACTTTAATTCTCTCTTGTCTATAACCAGGTTGTGTGTCATAGATAACATCGCCAAATACTGTCTTATTATCAATTAACACTACATGCTCTTTTTGTACAAGAGGTAACTTGACAGCAAATATGCCGTCAGCAGTATTCTTTGTGCGGATAATAAATTCATTAGATGATCTACCTAATGATGAAAATTCTTGTACTAATTTATTACCATCTGATTGTAGTAAACTGTATCCGTAAAAACTATCAAAGATATTATCTACCATTGAATATTCTGTTTGGAACTTTAACTGGACCGATGCCGGACTTAGTGTAATAACACTACCTGCTCCCCAATTTTGCGTTGTCCAGAATAAAAATTCATTTACACTATGACGCCAATCTAAAACAACTTTTGCATCACCTTCGTAATAATCAAATACAAAGCCTTGATCTTTTAAATACTCGCCGTAACCTAATAAAAAGTCAACAACATCTTGAATATTAACAAATATTGATCCATAATCTGCTTCAAGTACAATATTTTTATTAAACTTTCTTCTTACAAATGCGTTTCTTCCGCCTATTAGTGGCAGCGCCGAAAGCTTACTAACATTAGTTGTTTCAAAGTCTGTACTACTTACAAAGTTAGCTTTTACTCTATAATATGTACCTTGAAACTCAATGTTTTGTCCTGCAACATACGTTTTTCCACTTTCCCATATTAAGTAATTTTCGCTAATGCCGCCAATATTAATACTTGGGTCGGCTTGTGTGGCTACTGGTGCATAATATTTAAAGGATGCATTTTCATTATCGTAACCTTTAACAACATACCCGTCACTTCTGCGTTCAACAATAACTCCGCTATATGAAACAGTTTTAATAGGAGTACTTGTATTTAAAAATACTTTGTAATTTTCCTCTGGAACAAATACATTGCCTTCGTTTAACGGAGTACGACTATCTAGTATCAATCTAAATTTATCTTTATCAGTAAATCCAGCTAGTTTATACCCTAGTTGATTTTTAATAGATCTAATATTTGATTTATATTCAGTATAAGACGCAGTTACAGTTGATGCCATGTACTGAGCGATGTAATTTATAACACCACTTGTGAAAATTTGAGTAGTGTCTTTATATGTATTCGGGAACACAATATCTGCTAATTGTATTCTAGTACCAGTTGCAGCATATACTAATTCGTTTGCATTATTTCTAACTTGGTTAATTCTATCAAATCCAGTAGCAAAAAGCATATGCGGCTTATTAATTGCAAATGCACTAATAATACTAAACGGATACTGACTACTAGATCTCCAAGCAGCTTCAATAGGTGCGCCGTCGCCAAATACGAAACTTTCGTCTAGTAATTGATTATCAAAGTTATTAATGTATCCAGATGACAACGGCGATACTAAGTTGCCTTCGCTGTCAGCAGGAATGTGATTAACTAGTCCTGGGCGTTTGTAATTATTTAATATCTTATATTTTACACCAGGTTGCCTTACAATACCAGCTTCAAGATCTTGCCAAAGTAATAAATTTTCTTTAGTATACGGAGAAGGACCATATTGTGTTTCCCACCAGGAGGGCATAATAGTAAAGCCTAACATTTCCCACGGATGTGTATGCGGGCGATCTGTGTCATATGCCTGTTGGTAAATTTCTCTCCAAAAGCCTGGTACATTAGTGTTTGCTGCATTAGTACTACCTGCATAGTTAAATGTAAACGAATTAGATCTTTCAAAGAAATTATGCAATGTATAATCTTGATCAATTAATTTAGACCATTGCAAAAAGTCAGCTAATAATACTTTGTCAATTTGGCGTTTAGATACACTAGTGTTTCTAGCGTCACTTCCGATTAAATTATGGATATCAAAGAAGTTTGTATCATACGCAACTTTGATATTGTTAAAGATTCGTTTTTCAAGTTCAAGTATTAAGTCGTCTCTGTAATCGTTAAACGCTACAACTTTGCTACCGTCGTGTCCTTGAATCACAGTGGTAGGCGTTTGGTATGTATTATCTAAGTATTTTATAGGTTCATAAGTAGGATATATTCCTAGCTTACTAGGCGTTGCTGGAACAAAACTACCATTCGTTGTTTCGTATTCATAAATGTCAACAATGTCGTCTTGCTGTTTTGTTGCTGTTATTAAAATGTAACCTTCAGTATTAAATGTGTAATCTTTTCCATGCACTAATTGCACTTCGTTAATATACACTTGTACTGCTTTTCTAGAAGGAGTACTTAAAGAAAACATTGCCGATAATGGATAATATAGATCATCAGCATCATTTACTATAGATGTTAACTTTCTAGTTGCACCAGTAGGGATCATATCACTAAAGAAAAACGGATCAGGAGATGTTTTATCTTTATTAATTTCTAATAGTATTGCATCTACTTTATCTTTAATAGTACCGTCAATTTCTAAATCTTCAGAAAGTTTTAAAAACAATCTTTTAAATGTAGAATAATGATTCATTGCAAACTTTAAACTCTTTACAACATTTGCATTATTATCCAGTGTGTGATATAGCGCAAGATTCATTGGTGAACTATGTTGTACAAATCTACGACCTAGTTCTGTAACATTTCCAAGATCTCGTAAGTTACTTGGTCCAGGATATTTGCCTGTAAAAGTATCAAGCTGCTCTACTATAGTAGCAACATGATCGTTTACTTCACCTAATGTAAATTCTGTAATATTTTCATTAGACGGATTTCTTTCTAACGAAGCTGGAATTTCATAATAACCGTTTTCGTTTTTAGTAGCAGTCGAACGTGTTTTAATAATAATTACATCATTTAATGTAAGAGCTTTCACAAATGTTACTACTGCATTGTTATTAACATCAGCAGTAATTGTATAATCAATGTCTTTACTCTGTAATGTATTATTTAAATATACACGAGACCAAAGGTCTAATAATCCACTATTAGCATAAACATCAATAGTAAATCCAGGCGTTGTATTATCAAAAACGTACTGTCTAATTACTAACTGCTCACTAGGAGTACTAACTTTTTTCCAGGCAGTAAGTGTAGAATATGTATCAAGAGCTGTATACTTTCTTAAAAATCCAATATCAGTTTTTTTAGTAAAAGATTCGTTGTCTGATGTATATGTAAAAGATCCTGTTAATAAATTAAAATCAAAAACAATATCGCCAACATTGCTAATACTTCTATAAGATATAGGAAATCCTAATTCAGTATCGTTAATGCCCGATCCTGGCTTATAGCTAAAAAGTTTATTTCCTGTAAATGTCGAAGATTCGTAAACCGAAGTATCTGAATAAGACTCTCCATCTACATCAAAAATATCAAACAACGGACACTGGTTAGCTTGTGTTTTGTCCTGAGTTAGTTCCCATTGTGTTCCGGTATAATATAACATTTTACCTTTAAATGCTGTACCATTTAATACTAATACAACTTCGTTAGTTTGCGGTAATGTATCTACTTCTGGAATCAAAGTAATTTGTCTATTAGTTTCAGTCCCAGTACTAAAGTTTATAAAACTAACTTTAAATATTCTGCCCGATACAAGAACATCTGTATCAGCCGTAAACATAACACGCATGCCTTCAGCAAGATCAATGCCATCAACATTATAACCCGGTGATCCTTCAATTATTGAAAATGCATCTTTTGTGAAAGTGTCAACTACATCAATATCATTCTTTGCAACAGTACCAAATTTATTTAGTTTTAAATTTGCTTCAAATTCAATAATAGGGCGCTTTGCTCGCTGTAACTGATCAACTTCTATATCTTGGCCATTAGCTGCTGCACTTGTTTCGATAACACTTTTGTGGAACCATCTATTATAGCGACTCCATAAGTTACCATCTACACTTGCACGATTAATTACAATATAATCTTTGTCTTTAGGATATCCAATTGCTACACTATAAGGTAATATATCAAACCCTTGTGCATCAAAGTTTACATCAATATCTGAAGTAAATTCAGTCGGTACGTTTAAACTTGCTTCCGGTATAAGTTTAATAGTTCCGCCAACACCTTCAACATAAAACGCACCAGTTGCATACATTGCAGGTGTTACGTCTCCAGTAAACTCAATTTTCATGCCATTTGACAGGTTAATTCCGTTACCACTTTTATAAAATTGCTTACCAATAACTTCCTTATTAACATCAATAACTGTAGCTTCGCTGATATCTTTAACAACGATAGTTCCGCCTGCGTTAATATCATTTGCTGATACATAGTATAATATGTCAGGTGCGTCTGTGCTTAATTGTAGTGTGCTGACACCTTTTTCTAAACCTTGAATACTGACGCCGTCAAGTACAATAATACTTGAACTATCTAAATCAAATCCTGCGTCAAGTGTTTTCTTTGTTTTAATTGTAAATGGCAGATTTGGAGTATCAATATCAAAGTTATAAGTTATTCCTCTATAAAGAGTAATTGTAGGATTCTGAGTTAATCCGTCTGGAGAAAATACATAAGTTTCATTGTCTACATTATCGCCAATACGAACAGTATATGTGCTTTCAACATCAATAGAATTTCCAGCAATGCCGATTGTCTGTGGTCCTAATGGTAACCAATAATACTCGCGGAAGTTACTAAACTTATCCCAGTCAACATTTGGATTCCAGGCATAGTATTCTTGTTGGTTAAACACACTATGGTTGTCATTTGTTTTATTAAAATTGTTTAATTGATTTACAAAATCATTATAATCTTTATAAAAAGTAACATTATCTAAATTATCTTTAATAACAGCAGCTGGTTCTAGCTGATAATTAAATCTACTATCTGACACATCTCCAACATAGTTGTCAGTAGCAGTATATGCCTTTGCAGTTTCTCTACCAATATAGCCGTTAAGTTTTTCAACAACTCCAGGTTGTATTAACTGATCTAGTGTGCTGTTTAAAAACTTTTTATTTGGCGTTGTTCTAAAGAATCTAGGAAGAAGCGTTTCGCTTTTACGATTCGACTTACCGTCTGCCGGTAGTGCTTGTTCATTTTGATCATTATCGTAAGACATTAGTAATTAGTCCCTCCAGTTGTAGATAATCCACTGCTTGTTAATCCTGTTGTTGCTGTTGTTGCGTCCGATACAATCGATCCACTTGATCGTAATCTTGTTGCAGTTATACTATCAATTAAATCAATATCAGCAACCGTTGCGCCACTTAAAAATATTTCGTCTGATTCTGATTTAATTTCAAACAAACTTCCGAATGTACTAGTTGCTTGATTTGGTACTATTACAAATGTTACTAAATTAGGCGTTAATTGTTGCATAACATATGTACTAAGTTCTGTAAAGTAAAAAGTTTCACCAAACTCCCAGTTTTCTAGTGCAAAGAATTCATTAATTGCAGCAATTACTCTAGTTTTAATTTCATTGTCGTTAATCACGATGTCTGGATTCTTTACAATTTTAAATTTTGCTTGAAGATCTGTGTGAGCAGTCTCTCCGAACAGTACTTTATACTTAACAGGATGATAAATTATTTCATCACTTATTGACTTAATATTGTTCAGCTTTTGACCATAATTTAAGTATAACTGATCTGAACTAGGAGCAAGCGGAGCAGTGGCTGTTGTGCCTTCAATAAATGCTCTGTAATTAGTGTCATACGTTTTTGTTAGTAAATATATATCTACTATATTACTTACACTTGGATCAATACGGCTACTAGAATCAGCTGCATGAACATAATGGAATTTAAGTTTATCACGCCCAATTTTAGAATTATAAAGCTGTGTTGTAATAACGTTTCCAGTTGCTTTATTCAGTACTTGAAATAAATTTTCTTTTATAAAATAAAATATCTGTCCATCGTTGTAACTAGAAGTACTACTTAATGCATCTTTTGTAGAAACAACTTGTATACTACCCGTGCCGTCTGTAAATACATAACGTCCGAGATCAGTTGGTACTTCTGTTGCAATATAATTAAATTCTTCAACGCCGTCAATTGTGGTTGACTTTATTTGGAATACATACTTTAGCAACGGATTTATAGTTTCATTAACAATTTCTTCAAAGATCTGAGGATCGTCAACTACGCCGTCGTCGTCTTCATCAAAGAAACTAACTTGTAGTTTACTACTATCAACATAACCTTCAGCGTCTCTATATTCTTCAACAATTTCCCAATCAAAATCAGTTGTAAACGGTGCTGCTGAATCAGGCTGATTATTAATATTTAATACTGATATTTTATCTTTAACAATTTTCCCAGTTCTATTATTATAAATTTTATCTGACGAATCAAAATAGAATCTAATCTCTTCTGCACTTTCAAACACATATCTACTACTTCTATATGTAACTGTATATGTTTCGCCGTTTGTTTCAAACAATAACAGCCAACTTGCATCTAGTTGATTGTTTGACGAATCTCCAGTTTTTCCTATACTAAACGGACTATCAACATTTAAATTGTTTGTTGTAATTAGTCTCCATTCACCAAGGGTAGTATCAAAACGTAGGCCAAATGTATTATATGCAAATACTTGATCAATTAGCTGCAACGAAACTGCTGATTGTAGTTCTGTAGCCAATCGAGGAATTATTTGAGAAAGGCTTGCTCCTACAGGAATATTATCACTTAGTAATACTGCGCCTGTTCCGTCTGCATTATCTATAGTACCGTTGCCAGCGACACTAATAACCTTAGTCCATTTATATGTAACAGCGCCCGGTACATTGGCGGCACCGGTTCCAAGTTCGTTATTGTTTTTACTTTTAAAATACTTTCCTGTAGGAGCTGTAAATTTAACAAGTGTGCCTGCTTTTATTAGTTTTAATGTACTAGCAGTAAATGTGCCTAATAGTGAACGTGTTCCGACTATGTTGGTAAAATATCCAGTATTCTTATTAGTGTCAATTGTTGACGTGTTCCAAGTTACACCTAGATCGCCTACAAGAGTCTTAGGAAAACTATTATAATAATAATTTTTTACTTTTTTATCTTTAAGAATAGGCTCTATAATGTTTGCAATTGCGCCTTCGATGTCAGTTTTAGTAACAAAACTAAATTTTGATTTAGGTGTTAAGAATTCTTTAGTTATAATTCCGTCAATCCCAAACAAATTAGTTTTAGAGTATTTTCCAGTTGCATCAACTAAGTCTAAATAACGACTAATCCCGCTTGCTGTTCTATTAACACTTTTTACTTTAATAATTTCTTGACTAATACTTAACGGAGCAATTTGATAATCTTCAGCAGATATCATTCTGTTTTGCGTATAATATGTTGCTGGAGCATTTCGTTTAATACTATCGCTTGACTCGCTAGTGCTTGCATTATCAATAGAATAGTTTAGACGGAACACCATAGTAACTTGTTCTGTTTTACCAGTCTTACTAATATACGGTACTTTGATACTAACGCCGCGCATATCACTTGGGTCAATAAGTAATCTTTGGTTTTTACTAGTTCTGTAGTAAACTTTAAAATTTCCTTGTGGTAAGTTACCAAAAGTGCCATCTGAAAATACTAAACTAATTCTGTCATTAGCTCGTGTTAATACACTATAAATATTTCTAATGCTTTTGCTTAGACTATTATAAATTACATTGTTGCCTTCAACTGCATCAACCTTAGCCCATAGCTCTTCTTCTACTCCAAAATTATCAACTTTATAAAGCCATACGTCAGAGTTATTAATATTTGTTGCATCAATTGCAACTACTTGATTAGTACTAGGACTAGCAACTGTAAATGATCCCTGATCCATTGCACCTTGTCTGAAGTGACAAAAATATCCAGTGTTAGTACTTGCTGCTCCCTTACCGTCATCTCTATAAAGGAATGCAAAGTTATTACCAGGGAAAGGTGCTTCTTCTTTAATTTCGCCGTTATCTACATCAGTACTAACAATTTCAAAGGGACTAGTTGATCCGCTAATAGATTTGTTAAATCCATAAACAGGTACATCGGCATTTGCACTGCTTAATCGATATTGCTCTGTTGGAACTCCGGCAACTGTGTCTTTTTTAACAGGGCGACCTATATTAGAATTAACTGGCAATGCTGCATTTAAAATTTTTGTAAACTGTTCTTGCCAATTAGGGTTACTTGGGTCATTCCAAATAATTGTCTGATTTTCTAAATTTAAGTTATTAGAGTCTCTAACACGCTCAGTTGTAGTAACTGAGTCAACTTTAAGTAAACCATTTGCTGCTTGATTACGCTTAGGATTGTATGACAACATGCGAGCAAGACGGAGAACTGATTCTCTACGTTCTGCAAGCTCTAAAAAGTTTTCTCTAGCGTTCAAATCAGTACGGAATGCAATGTTTTGCCCTAGGAAAGCAATTAGGTCAATAAGTGCAAGGTACTCTGAACTTTCAATATAGTCGTTAAAATCTTCTGGATAATTTTGTCGAATATAATTGATCATTGTTCGACGTAAATTATCGAAGTCGTATGATTTAAAATCAGCATTTCTATAACTTTGATAGATACGCTTCCAATCTTCTGCTACTAGCAGTCTATTTTGTCTGTCTGTACTTGACATGGATTTGCTTTCCTCTTAACTATACAGTATTTATTCAAATGAATTAACTGCGTATATTATTAGTTTGCTAGAAATCCATTATTTTGATCAAACGATAGTCGCATATTTTCTGAGATGTTATATGGCAAAAATAGTAGAGTCGTGTCTATTTGCAGACCGCTTTCGTATTGATCAATAGTAATAGAAGTAACACTGACTCTTGGATCGTAATTAACAATCATAGTTACATTTTCTGCGATAATTTGTTTTAAACTTTCGGTTAACGGTTCATATAATATGTCCCATATAATTGTTCCGAAACTAGGGTTACTAAGTAATTCACCTTGCCTAATATGAAAGTGATTAATAATGTCTTGTTTTACAATTTGTAAATCGTATAACTGAAAGCCGATTGAGTCAGGATTAACTGTCGAAAAGCCTTTATAGGTTTTTTCGCCAATGCCGTAATCAGGGCGTGTATTACCTGTTACGGTAATTTCTTTATAAAGTTTCTTCTCTAATGTGCTCATACTGTATTTACCATATTAAAAAGGACCTTCTGAATCTGTTAGTGATGCTGTTCCAGGAACAACTCTTTTTCCATCTAGATAATACTCACCGCCACCATTTGATGTATTATACTGAGCTATATCAGAATCAGTTGTCGCTGTTTGTTCGGGATCACCTGTTAAAACAGCAGCGTCATTAACATTAGTACCTGCCGAATCTGCTGTTTCTGCATTTCTTACTTCTTCGCGCAGTTCTGCTACACATGCTGCAAATGTATCTGCTTGTGTTACTGCACTACCTGTTGCGCCACCAGCTGTTTCAGAGGTTGCACTTCCTGCACCAGCAACTACTACTGACGGTTCACCTGCTGCTTCGGCAGTTTGCGCCGCTGTGCCGCTACTATTCATATTAATAGTTCCTGCTGTTTCTCGATGTCCTGCACTTGCAATATTACTTGTACCGCCGCATGTTAGTCTGCCATCTGCTCCTACGATGACATCCCAATTTGCTCCAGTTTGAGTTGACATTTGATTAGTAGCAATCATGTTTATATCTGCACCGGCTTTAAAATTAATATTTTTTCCAGCGTCAAAGTTTATATCTTCGTCAGAGTGAAAACTGATATTACCTTTTGAATACACTTCAAGTGTACCGGCGGCTGTCATTTCTATCCAAGTTTGGCCGCTACCGTGTGCAATATAAATTAAATCTTCTGAATTATGTAATAACAGTTGATGCCCGGTTCGAGTTCTTAATCTTATTAATTCATTAGCAGGAATCATAGGATCGCCGCCATCTGCTAACGATGCATATTCACTAGGTGTTGTAGCTGCTGGTCCTTTTCTAAACATACTAGGATCACCGTCATCCATTACAAAAGTTGACCCAGTTAGCCGTGATGCAGGAATTTCTGTTTGGGCACCAACTGCTCCTACTTTTACCTTAGGATGACCTGGTCTCCTGTCGAGTGGACCAGGTGTATTCATTCCAAATACCATACTAGGCACTTCTCGCCTAGCACTTGATGTAGTAGTTCCGCGGACTTGGTCGTTTTGTAATCCAGCACGTTCTAAAATTGCCGAAGCATCAGTATTAACTGGCTTTATAAACTGTGTAGGATTGTTTCCTGACCCAGGTTCGTTGCGCTTATTATACTCGCCCACCGGAAGTTGTTTAGCTGGATCATCCTTGTTGCTTTTAGTACTAGCATTACCCGGAACCATAAAGTTCATAAATTGTTCTTGCACACACCCAAACCAGTATCCTCTAGATCTGTTTCCTTCTACAAATGTAACTAATACCATAGAACCGATATCCGGTGGCACTGCCCACATTCCGTAACTCTTCTGAGTGTGGTCAAAACCGTCGTTATCGCTTGTGCCGGAATACGGAGTTATACCATAAAATGGACTTAGATAACTTACTTCTACCATTTCTCCAGTAACGTTTGTACTGTTGCCTTCTGTAGATGTTTTTAATAATTCAACACCTAGTCTTCCCATAAATTCGCTGTCTAAGTGATTTCTTACAATAGCCATAAACGGACCTGGTCCGTCAAACGAACTAATTTTTTGGCCACCTATTGGGGTTCTATTTTCTTGTCCTGCCATTAGTTATTCCTTAAAAAGGTCCTGATTGCTGTTGTGCTTTTGCTTCTTGTCGCTGTCGTAATTGACTTTTGCCGCCTGGTTTAGTTGTTCCAACTGGAATGCCGCCGTCTAATGGTGCAGGCCTTGATGATGTTGTTGGAGCAACACCTTGTCCATAGTCGTCAGCACTGCCTACTATTTCATTAGCGTTAGTTTCGGTCATCTGCGAGTCTGGTACAGTTGTGTTAACTGCTAGCTCAGATGCAGGTGTTCCAAGATCGTCTTGTCTCGGTCTTCGGATAGTCTGAAGTGTTTGTGTAAACTGTCCTCCAGAAAATGTATTATTTACAAATACTACTTGATACACTCCGCTAAATTCAGATACCGGAGCTGACCCGCCACCTGGAAATTGCATGTATCCATCTGGTCCATAATCAAGCGGGGTTCTAAAATTAAGCTCAATGTCAACTTCGCTACTTTGATAATTTATTGTACCGTCGGATGTAACATTTAAAGTTCCAGGCATTTGTTCTGCATTGTAATTACCCATTCCGCTATCAGCTATATAGTACGGATCACCTAATATTGTTAAGTCAACCATAATTAAGTCAACTGGACTATTCATCAATGCTTCGTTAAAGTCTCGTGCAATTTGAGATTCTGGACTAATTAAACCAACGCCTCCGTCTATTAGATTAGGAAGTGCTACTTTAGACATCATTCTGCCAACTTCATTAGCACTTTCGTTTCCGGGTGCAACACCTGGTGATGCTTTTTCACCTGTTGCTGTAGTTTCTTGTACAACAGAAGTTTTACTATCAGCACCAGCTTGTCCCATATCTCCGCCAATTGATGCAAAGAACGCTGTATTAAATTTAATGTCAAAATCAATAATATCTTTGTTTAGCCCAGTGTATATATAATTATATTCTTTTGCTGCTTGCTGCTTTAATTGAGGAATACTTGGACTGCCTTCTGAAGGGGCAATAAATTTACTTAGATGTACTAGATAAGGTATAACTCGGTAAACAAATATTCTTGATGGCATGCCAGTTTTTGATACAACATTTGGGCTACTATCGGCATTATAAACTTGTGTTTCGATCCTAAACCAAGGAATCATACCATTGCCGTCGGGCTTCTTAGTCGAAACATCTCTACCGTATTCACTGGTTATAATAATTTCTTCAATTATTGTTTGAATGCGTTTACCTGAAGAAAAAGTACCTTGTCTAACATCACCAGTTAATTGAACTCTACAACAATCTATTTCGCCCTGAGTAAATTCGCTTTCGGCATTTGTATAACTTTGCATTGGACGTGCGCCGCCATCTGTATTAGCTTTTGTAATCTTTGATTTACCAATAGAGTTCATAGTCCCTAACTGCTCTGCATACTCTCGAATATTTTCTCCAATAGCAGATCGCTTAACTGATATTCCAGCAGCGTTTGCTATTTCAGCTGCATAATCAACTGGTACTTTGCCAGTAGTATCGCCTGTTGCTGAAACATAAAATTTCTTTATTTCTTCGTCAGTAAATTCTCTAGTAGTTGCACTATCGTCGCCAGTTTGTTCTGGAGCACCTTTCATAAACTGACTAGATTCTTGCGCAGAAGAACTTGATGTTGGAAACATTATAACATATTGGTTTGCTTTTTCAACTTTTTTAGCAGCCTCTAATGCTAACTCTCGATCATTTAAAATACGTGTTAAGCTTTTTTCGCCAGTTTGCAACATTTCAGCTACAGTAGATCCAGCAAAACTTACATCCGAGTGCGTAGTTTGTACTTGATCAGTTAATGCAATTTCGTGATAAGGTATTGCTTGTACAGAATACTCACTACCGCCTTCAGTAACATCAAATTGAATATCTACAAACTTTAATGGAAACATTCTACGTAAATTGCTTGCATGAATATATTTTCCAGTATCGTCATACCCTTTAAAATCAACAGTTAACAAATACGGTGCTTCGATATAACTTGATAATGGGCCCTGTGCCCGTTTAGCTGCTACTTGTAACGCTTGTAAAAACAATCCCATACTATAGGGCTCAGTTACTTTAAAGCTAATGCTTGTTGCGTTTGTAGCCCGTGTGCCTTCATTGCCTGCAATAATTGTTTCAATTTCTACATCATCTATAAAATATTCAACTTTTCCTGCTGATTCATAAAGTGTTGAACTGCCTGGAGTCGGGCCGCCGCCGCTTCTTAATATTATAACTTCTGGCTCTTTACGTCTATAAGTTTGATCAGGAAATTGTAATTCATTTTCAGATAAACATCCTAAAGTAAAGCTATAAGTAAAACTTGCAAATTGTTCTAAATCATTAGGCAACTTTCCAGAACCATATATTCCTGCGCCTAAGAAGCCGCCGAACTTGCCGCCTAACATATCACTAACTCCGCCTTTAATGTTCTCCATAAACCCTTGACTTAAAATAGACGGACCGGTAAGACCATTTAAGCTATTTGAAAGGTTAACCGTTGCACCCATAGTGTCTTGCACTGAACCTGTTACTGAATCTAGAATACCGTCTGTTGATATGTTAGTACTTTGCACAAACGCCTTAGCAGCATCAAGACTTCCTTCACCGTTAGCAGCTAGCCTTTCTTTAAAATTCTGAGGTTTAAGTATATACTTGCTCATATTATATTCCCAATATACGTGTTAATGCGTTACCTTTAGGTATATAAATTTGTATACCTGCTACTAAATCAAATATAGGGTCTTTAAGTATTTCTAAATTACGCTGGGCAAAAACCCACCATAAATCTTTGTCACCGTATAAATCAAATGCTAATAAATCAGGACGGTTTGTATACTGAGGTTGTACAGTATAAAGTACATCGTCGGATTCTGCAGGTATTGGACGTATCTTTAAAATGTCGAGATATTGACCATCTTGCATTTGCGTATTAAACCACGGACTTGTTCCTGTATATTGTGCCATTAGATGAACCCCGGTTGGTCAGTGCCTTTGGCGTATCCGCCACTAACAAATTTGTCTAGACTAAATTGCTGCACAGATCGTCTACTATAAGTCGGCATTAGCACTACTGATACAGTACATCTTGTAGGTGCCCAAGTATCTAATTCAGGTACATAAATGTAATCTACATCTGATGGCAAGTCACAAGTAAATTGCTGTACTACTACCGGAACATTTTTAAAAACAAAATCTCCGTAGCCGTTAAGTTGTACTACTGGAGGCGGAGCGCCTTGGTTGCTTGAATTGCCATATGACATTTTTGTAATGCTTCTTAAATAATGAACCATTGCTACCCAATAAATTCCTTCAGCTGCATTTTCAATTATAAAATCGCCACTAATTTGAATATTATCTGGTTGACTGCTTTGATAAACTGGAAACGGATAGTTACTATGCGTAGGTTTAACTTGAGCATAGTTTGCACTATTTGACATAATAATAGATGGAGTATAAGGAAAAATCATTCCGCTAGTTTCATTTAATGCTGCTGCAAGATTAGGTTCTAATCCCATACCGTGTGGCACAGAAAGTCTAACACGCCAATCATCGTTATCTGACCCTTTCCAACTAACATCACTAAACCCTATGCCGCCTGGCATTCCAAATTTAGGAAGGCCGCCACCGCGAAGCAAGCTCATAAAGTTTTTAGCAGTGAATATATCTTCAGCAACACCCTTTATCGCATCTCCAGCTTGGCCTATAAAGCCTTGACCAAAATTAGCTGAACTACCTAAAAGGTTGCTAACTGAGGCTGCTGGACTAACTGTATTTCGAGCTTGGGATTGATATGATGTACCAATGTCGCCACCTGGATTAAAATTTGGCATTTTATTTGTCTCCTATATACATTATTTAGTTGACTTTTTAATGTATGTATATTATAATATATGTAAGAGGAGAATTATCATGGCTAGAAAGATTAATTATTTAAACAATAAAGACATTCTTAAAGAAATACACAAGTCAAAGAGTACATTTTGTAGCTTCATTGACCCTGATTATAACCAATTTGACATAATATTGCTTGATGTTGAAAGGATTAATAGACTAACTGTTACAGAAGCAAAGCGAAACAAAGCAAAGCGACTACAGCATATTGACTTTGAAACACGGAAAGCTGCTGGTGAAAAGATTAAACTTGCCGAGTGCGAAATAGACTATCGTAAGATGGATAAGAATGATTTAATATTCCGTGTTATGACATTTGATCACGTACCTGACGAGCCTGGGCGTAAAAAGACTCCTAAAACAGTTGCAGACCACAAAGTTAAATTAAACTTTCCGCCATTTAAACACTACAAGTATGATGATAACAACGAGCTTGTATGTGTAGGCAAGTCACATTGGTCAGGTGGTATGGAAAATGGCAACTTTGAATTAAAAGGCGGTAAATCAACTAATAAACTTGCTATGATGTGGATGAAGCTATGTGATCGGTATGCTACTCGCGGTAATGTACGCGGATACACTTATAACGACGAAATGCGCGGACAGGCTATTTTACAGTTAGCACAAATTGGATTGCAGTTTGATGAATCTAAGTCTCAAAACCCATTTGCGTACTATACTGCTGCTGTTACTAATAGTTTTGTTCGTGTTATCAATATTGAAAAACGAGCGCAAAACATACGTGATGACATTCTAGAGATGAACGAAATGAAGCCTAGTTTTACAAGACAAAACCAAGGAGACTGGGAAGCGCAGCAACGTAGAGAAAAATTAGCACAAGAGAAAAAATGATTGATTGACATCAGTCATGTTATCGTGTATAATTAAATATAAATTATAATTTTGGAGTTCCACCCTTGTTTAAAAAAGCGGCTGTTTTTACAGACATACACTTTGGTTTAAAAGGCAATAGTAAAGTACACAATCAAGACTGCGAAGACTTTGTTGATTGGTACATTCAAAAAGCAAAAGATAACGGTTGCGAAACTGGTATCTTTTGTGGTGACTGGCATCATAATAGAAATAGTTTAAATCTTACAACTATGGATGCCACTGTTCGCAGTATGGAAAAGTTAGGTGCGGCATTTGAGCAGTTTTTCTTCTTTGACGGAAATCACGACTTGTACTATAAAGACAAGCGTGACGTTAATAGTACTGCTTTTGCGAAACATATTCCTGGTATTACCTTTATTGATGAAATTACAACAGTTGAAGACGTAACTATTGTCCCTTGGCTAGTCGGCGACGAATGGAAGAAGCTAAAGAAGATAAAAAGCAAATACATATTTGGACATTTTGAGTTACCTAGCTTTTACATGAACGCTATGGTTAGAATGCCTGACCACGGAGAGCTTAGAGCAGAAGACTTTGCTAACCAGTCTTATGTTTTTAGTGGACACTTCCACAAACGTCAGCAGCAAGGTGTTGTACATTACTTAGGTAATGCATTTCCGCACAATTATTCCGATGCTTGGGACGACGACCGTGGAATGATGATACTTGATAGGGAAAATGACAAAGAGCCAGAGTACCTTAACTGGACAGAGTGTCCTAAATATCGTACAGTTAAACTAAGTCAGTTAATTGACGAAGCAGAAACACTTATTAAGCCTAATATGTATCTGCGTGTTAATTTAGACTTACCAATTAGTTATGAAGAAGCAAGTTTTATTAAAGAAACATTCATCAATAACTACAACTGTCGTGAAATTAGTTTAATACCGCAGAAGTCACTAGAAGAATCTAGCTCACAACTAGACATTCAACAATTTGAGAGTGTCGATCAAATTGTTGCTGGTGAAATTAGTGCAATCGACTCAGACAACTTCAATAAGAAGATGCTAATGGATATTTATAACGAGTTATGATTAAGATTAAAGACCTAACTGTAAAGAACTTCATGAGTGTGGGCAATCAGACTCAAGCTGTAGACTTTGACAAAGAAAACTTAACACTTGTATTAGGTGAAAACTTAGATCAAGGTGGTGACGATAGTGGATCACGTAACGGTACTGGCAAAACTACCATTATTAATGCACTATCATATGCATTGTACGGCACTGCTCTTACAAACATTAAGAAAAACAATCTAATTAATAAAACAAATTCAAAAGGTATGCTTGTTACACTGCACTTTGAAAAGAACAATATTGATTACCGTGTTGAGCGAGGACGTTCGCCTAATGTACTCAAGTTTTTTGTCGACGAACAAGAACAAGAGATGACAGACGAGTCACAAGGCGATAGTCGTAAAACCCAACAGTATATTAATGATTTGCTTGACATGTCTCATGATATGTTTAAGCATATTGTTGCACTGAATACATACACTGAGCCGTTTTTAAGTATGCGTGTTAATGACCAACGTGCTATTATTGAGCAGTTGCTTGGTATTACTATATTAAGCGAGAAGGCAGATGCACTTAAAGAAAAAACAAAGCAAACTAAAGATGCGATTACTGAAGAAACATTAAAAATTAATGCTATTCAGAGTGCAAATGAAAAGATTCAAACAACTATTGATAGTTTGAGCAGAACGCAACGTGCCTGGATTGCTAAGAAGAATCAAGACTGTGTTAAATTTCAAACAGCTATTACTGAATTAGAAAAAGTAGACATTAATGCAGAATTAGACTCGCACGAAAAACTTTCAAACTGGACACAGCATAACAATGCTATTTTAGCTCTTAAGAAAGAACTAAGCACACTTGAACCTGCGTTAGTGCGAGCTAATAACGCTGTTGATAAAGCTAATAAAGAAGTCTTAGATTTAGAAGACGCAACATGTTACACATGTGGTCAAGAATTGCATGCAGATAAGAAAGCAGAAATTGCAGAACGCAAATCTAAAGAATTAGACGATGCTACTGCATATGCACAAGAAATTAATGCTAAAGTAATTGACGTAATGAAAGGTCTTGAAGAGATCGGTGACATTAACGGTAAGCCTACTACGTTTTATGATGTTGCAAAAGAAGCATATGATCATAGACAAAATGTCGATGGGTTAAAGCAAGCGTTATCAAATAAACAAGAAGACACTGATCCGTATCAAACACAGATTGATGAACTTACTGCAACTGCAATGCAAGAAATTAATTGGGCATCTGTTAATGAGTTAACAAGCTACAAAGAACACCAAGACTTCTTATTAAAGTTACTTACAAACAAAGATAGTTTTATTCGTAAAAAGATCATTGATCAAAACTTAATGTTCTTAAACCATAGGCTTACATATTATCTTGACAAGCTAGGATTGCCGCATAGTGTTGTGTTTCAAAATGACTTATCTGTTGAGATACAACAATTAGGTCAAGACTTAGACTTTGATAACTTGTCGCGAGGTGAACGTAACAGACTTATCTTAGGTATGAGTTTTGCATTCCGTGATGTTTGGGAAAGTTTATATCAGAAAATTAACTTACTGTTTATCGACGAACTTATTGATAGTGGAATGGACACAGCAGGTGTTGAAAATTCACTAAGTGTTCTTAAGAAGATGGGGAGAGAAGGCGACAAGAACGTATATCTTATCTCCCACAAAGATGAACTAATCGGAAGAGTCAATCATGTTATGCGTGTTGTAAAAGAAAATGGATTTACATCATACGAAAACGATATTGACATTGTAGAGTAAAGAGTATGATAGAAGATGACATTCATGATCAATTAACTAAGGCATACTTAGAATACTTTAAGGCAAACGAGAACTTTGAGTCTCGTTTGTCGCATCGCACTCACGCCGCAAGTCGCAAATGGTTACGAGTAATGAGAAAACTAGCAAAATTAAGGCAAGAAGAAATACACGAAGCATACGCAGCCAAAAAGGCGGCAGAAAAGAAATAATCATAATAAGTATGTGATGCAATGGACATATCAAGGTAATATAATAGACGAACTTCCAGAAGGTTGTGAAGCTTTTGTATACTTGATAACAAATAAAGTCAATGGCATGAAGTATATAGGCAAGAAACTAGCAAAATTTAAAACTACTAAGCCACCACTTAAAGGCAAGAAAAATAAACGTCGCGGTACAAAAGAAAGTGACTGGAGAGATTATTATGGCTCCAGTGACAGACTTAACGCAGACGTATTAGAGTTAGGCGAAGATAATTTTATAAGAGAAATTATTCACATTTGTCCTAGCAGAGGCATTGCAAGCTACCTAGAGGCTAGAGAACAATTTGAACGCAGAGTACTTGAAACAGACGATTACTATAATGGTATCATAAATGTTAGAGTTGGCGGGTCAAAAATTCTTAAAGAACATCTTAAAAACACTCCAGTCTAACTAACGGTTGACAGTTACACTTAGATCAACTATACTTGTTTATAGGCAGATTTATTACAGACGCATATCGAACACCAGGCATCCACAAGGCATTACATTCCAACACATAAGGTTAGCGGGCCGGATTATATTACCGCTGTGGAAAAAGCTCTCGTATAGAAGCACACGTAACATATTGATTGACTACCCAGAGGTAGGAAGCCACCAAACAAATT
>TARA_R110000850_G_scaffold189247_1_pt1 | contig 35791 bp, 35 predicted proteins | sample TARA_R110000850 | Tara Oceans TARA_R110000850 (sample SAMEA4397586) | marine metagenome | biome: Polar Biome; feature: [SRF] surface water layer (ENVO:00010504); material: water (ENVO:00002006), including particulate matter (ENVO:01000060) such as... | depth 5 m
TCGCCATTGCGGACCACCTCGTTGATCTCCAGCAATCGGGAAGCAAGATCGTCGCGCAGACTTTGCATGTGCTGCACTTCTTCGCAAAGCCGGGCTTGCACCGCCGCCGCCGCCGCCCCCATGCCGACAATCTGATGCGTCGCCAGCGTGCCGGAGCGCATTCCCCACTCGTGCCCGCCGCCGTGCATCTGAGCAGCAACCCGCGCGCGTGGCTTGCGTCGCACGAACAATGCGCCTACGCCCTTGGGACCGCCCAGCTTGTGGGCTGACAGCGACATCAGATCAATCGGAATCTGTTCCAGATCGATCTCGATTTTTCCCGTTGCCTGCGCCGCATCCACATGCAGCATGACGCCGCGTTGGCGCAGCAGCGGCGCCAGACGCGCAATGTCCGTCACATTGCCAATTTCATTGTTCACCCACATCAGGCTGACCAGCAGGGTATCGGGTGTGAGCGCCTGCAGAACCTGCTCTGGATCAATACGGCCGAGCGCATCGGGCTCCAGATAAGTGACGCGAGCATTGCGCGATGATTCGAGCCAACGGCAAGTATCCAGCACGCACTTGTGCTCAATCCGTGATGTCACCACATGCATCGAGCTTCGCCGGTTGAACTCGATGGCGCCCTTGATGGCAAGGTTATTGGCCTCGGTTGCGCCACTGGTCCAGACCATTTCCCGCGCCTGTGCGCCAAGCAGTGCCGCCACTTGCGCGCGGGCCTTCTCTACTGCCTCGGCTGCCTGCCGCCCCGCCGCATGATCCGACGCGGGATTGGCGAAATTTCCGCCGGGCTCCAGCCAGCCGCGCATGGCTTCCCAGACCTCTGGGCGAAGGGGCGTTGTTGCGGCGTGGTCGAGGTAGATCAAGTGTTGGCGTGGCATCTGGATGCAACAAGAAGAACGCATTATCGCAGCACTGCTCAGGCTGTGAGCTGCCGATACCCCTGATTGCGCTGCTGGCGGGGCCTCACCGTCAGCTGCACGAGCACGTAAACTTTCGGCCTGAGCCCCATTCAGTGCCCTATTTGGAGTTGCCGTTTGAAAATCACGATCTTTGGTTCTGGATATGTCGGTCTGGTCACCGCCGCCTGTTTTGCCGATGCCGGCAACGATGTGCTCTGCGTGGATATTGATGCCAGCAAAGTCGAACGGCTACGACGCGGCGAGAGCCCAATCTACGAGCCAGGCCTGGATGACATGCTGCTGAGCAACGGCCAGGCCGGTCGCCTGAAATTCACCACCAGCGCTGCCGAAGGCGTGGCGCATGGCATGTATCAGTTTATTGCCGTGGGAACCCCGCCTAATGAAGACGGCTCGGCCGACATGCAGTACGTGCTGGCTGTGGCCAAATCCATTGGCGAACACATGGACGGCTATCGCGTCGTCATAAGCAAATCAACAGTGCCCGTCGGAACTGCCGACCGCGTGAAGCAAACCCTCGACGAAGCGCTGAAACAGCGCGGCGCGCAGATGGAATTCGACGTAGTGTCCAATCCGGAGTTCCTGAAAGAAGGCGCTGCTATTGCCGATTTCAACAAGCCGGACCGCATCATCATTGGCGTTTCCAGCGACAAGGCGGCCGAGCTCATGCAAGACCTCTACGCGCCTTTCAATCGCAATCACGATCGCACCATCATCATGGATGTGCGATCCAGCGAACTGACCAAGTACGCTGCCAACGCGATGCTCGCTACCAAGATCAGTTTCATGAACGAGATGGCCAACCTGGCCGAGCATGTCGGGGCAGACATCGAGAACGTGCGAATGGGAATCGGCGCTGATCCGCGAATCGGCTTCCATTTCATCTATCCCGGATGCGGATATGGCGGCTCCTGCTTTCCCAAGGACGTCAAGGCGCTGGCCCACACTGCCGCAGCCGTTGGTTTTGAGGCGCCGCTGCTGCACAGCGTGGAAGCGGTCAACCGCAAGCAGAAGCATCGCCTGTTCGAGAAAATCATCCAGCATTTCGGCGATATCAAGGGCAAGACCATCGGCCTCTGGGGCCTGGCCTTCAAGCCCCGCACCGACGATATGCGCGAAGCGCCGTCACGCGAACTGATGGAAGCGATCTGGGCTGCTGGCGGCAAGGTTCGCGCCTACGACCCGGTGGCCATGGAAGAAGCCACCAAGATTTATGGCCAGCGCGATGATCTGCTGCTCGTTGATCATCCGGACGCCGCCGCAGAAGGGGCTGATGCACTGGCCATCGTGACCGAATGGCGCATGTTTCATTCACCTGATTTTGCGCGACTCAAGTCGTTGCTCAAGACGCCGGTCATCTTTGATGGCCGTAATCTGTACGAGCCCGAGCGCGTAGAACAAGCCGGTATTGCCTACTACGCAATCGGCCGCGGCCGGGTTTGAGTGCAGGCGCTTTTGTCAATCAGATGAGCGATGCGCACATTATTGTCCTGAGCACCTGCCCGCAGGATATGGCAGATGATTTGTCCGGCAAGATTGTTGGCGCGCGCCTCGCAGCCTGCGTCAACAGTGTGCCCAAGGTCAGATCAACCTATCTCTGGGAAGGAAAAATCCAGACTGATGACGAAGCGCTTCTGATCATCAAGACCACGCAAGACTGCTTCGAACGCCTGAAATCCAGGATGATCGAATGGCACCCTTACGAACTCCCAGAGATCATTGCGGTCAATCTGCATTCAGGCCATGCGCCTTACCTCGACTGGATCACGCAGTGCACACAGCCCGCTACGCCACCCTCGCGCTGAGCCTGCTCTGCGCCTTGCCAATCGCGCAGGCTGGCCTGCTGGGCTTTGGCAGCGGCAAGCAGCAGGAGACGCTTCTTCCGGCTGAGCAGGCCTTCATGCTCCATGCCCCGTTGTGGGATGGGGCAGAATTGATCGTCGGCTGGGACATTGCGCCGGGCTATTACCTGTACCGCGACCGCATCGCGGTTGACGCGGTCCAACCCGAGGGCTACGAGCTTGGATTTGCGTCCATGCCATTGGGCGAAGCGCACGTCGATGCCCACTTTGGCGAAACCGCCATTTTCCGGGATCAGGTCCGCATCCGGTTCAGGCCGAAATCCGGCCAGCCACCCCAGCAAATTCGCGTGAAGTATCAAGGATGCGCGGAGGACAAGGTGTGCTATCCCTCTCAAACAAGCGTTCTCAATGTGGATGCCCGCTGATTCATGAAACCTGTATTTCTCGCACTATTTCTGGCATCGGCCGCCGCAATGGCCGGATTTGCTGTGTACCAGAAGCTGTTTCACGCCTCCTCTGACGTGACTTCGGAGGCCAACGCAGACGTGGCGCCGGATTTCCAGCTACAGAATCTTGCCGACGAGACCATCAAACTCTCCGATCTTCGGGGAAAGCTCGTTCTGGTCAACTTCTGGGCAACCTGGTGCGCGCCGTGTCTGAAGGAGATTCCGGTACTGGTGGAAGTCCAGAACCGCTTCGGTGCGCGAGGCCTGCAGATCATCGGGCCCGCCATGGATGATCCGGCAATGGTCCGTTCGAGCATTCCGCGCTTGAACATCCAGTATCCGGTGCTGCTGGGAGAAGAGCAGATTCCTCTGGTCATGGACGCGCTGGGCGATACCATCGGCGCCCTGCCCTTTTCGGTGCTGATCTCGCCAGAGGGCAAAATTCTGCTGCGCAAGCACGGAGAATTCGAACTTGAGGAGCTGAGCGAACTGGTTGAGGCCCACCTGCCCAAAACATAGGCTTCTGCCGCGAACGGCCGGGAAATTGCCGTGAACTGCCGGCAACTTTCCTTCCACATGCGCTTAGTGCAGAATCTGAATCTTCTCTGACGCTGGATTGCTCCATTTGAGCCATCTGCTGCTCCTGAACGGCCCCAATCTGAACCTGCTCGGCACCCGCGAGCCGCAGGTTTATGGGTCTACGACACTGGCCGAAATTGAATCGGACCTGACGCAGCGCGCGGCGGCCCTGGGGCACCAGCTGAGCTGCCTGCAGAGCAATCATGAAGGCGTTCTGGTGGACCGAATCCAGCAGGCGCGCGGCCAGGAACAGTTCATCCTGTTCAATCCTGGTGCATTTACCCACACCAGCGTCGCACTGCGCGACGCCTTGCTTGGCGTGGCGATTCCGTTCATCGAGATTCACCTTTCCAACGTCTATCAGCGAGAGGCGTTCCGGAAACACTCTTATTTCACCGACATTGCCGTCGGCGCCGTGATTGGCCTGGGACCTCAGGGTTATGGGCTGGCACTGCACGCGGCGGATCAACAACTGAAAATCATGGGGAACTGAGCAACATGGACCTTCGAAAGATCAAGACACTGATCGACCTCGTAGAGCAATCCGGCATTACTGAACTCGAAGTCAAGGAAGGCGAAGAGTCCGTGCGCATCGGCCGCAACAACGGCCCGGTCACGCAGTACGTGAGCGCGCCGCCTGCTCCGGGGCCAGCCGCACCGGCCGCGCCTGCGCCGGCACCCGCGCAACAGCAGGCCGAAGCCCCTGCTCCCGCCGCGGCGCCAGCCAAGGATGACCGCCACACCGTGCGTTCGCCGATGGTGGGTACGTTTTACCGATCCTCCTCACCCGGGTCCAAGCCCTATGTAGAGGTAGGCCAGACCGTCAAGGCCGGCCAGACGCTGTGCATCATCGAGGCCATGAAGATGCTCAATCAGATCGAAGCGGATCGCAGCGGCGTTGTCGTTGAAATATTGGTCGAGAACGAAGAGGCGGTCGAGTTTGACCAACCTCTGTTTATTTTCGAATAAGGCGGCGACTTCAAGATGGGTGAAATCAACAAGATCCTGATCGCCAACCGCGGCGAAATTGCACTGCGCATCCTGCGTGCCTGCCGCGAAATGGGGATCAGCACTGTTGCGGTCTATTCACAGGCCGATCGTGACCTCAAGCATGTTCTGTTGGCGGATGAGGCCGTTTGCATTGGACCGGCTTCACCACAGAAAAGCTATCTCAACATGGCCGCGCTGATCAGCGCGGCGGAAGTGACCCAGGCCGATGCCGTGCATCCGGGCTACGGTTTTCTGTCTGAGAATGCCGACTTCGCCGAGAGCGTGGAAAAGTCCGGCTTTGTGTTCATTGGTCCTCGACCGGAAACCATCCGGCTGATGGGTTCCAAGACCAACGCAAAAGCCGAGATGATTGCCGCTGGTGTGCCCTGCGTCCCCGGCTCCGACGGCGAGCTTCCAGAAGACGAAGAGGCCTGCCTGGCTATTGCTGAGAAGGTGGGCTATCCGGTCCTGATCAAGGCCTCGTCCGGTGGCGGTGGTCGCGGCATGCAGGTGGTGCGCTCTGCCGAAGACCTGATCGGAAAGATTCAGGTGGCGCGAACCGAAGCGCTGAATGCGTTCAAGGATGCCTCGGTCTTCCTCGAAAAATATCTGGAAACACCGCGTCACGTTGAAGTGCAGGTGCTGGCCGACGGCCAGGGCAATGCCATTCATCTGGGCGAACGCGATTGCTCCATGCAACGCCGCAACCAGAAAGTTATTGAAGAATCCCCCGCGCCAGGCGTCACCGATGCGCAGCGTCAGGAAATCGGTGCGCTGTGCGTCGCTGCCTGCAAACGCATCAACTATCGCGGTGCCGGCACTTTCGAGTTTCTCTACGAGAAGGGCCAGTTCTATTTCATCGAAATGAACACCCGCATCCAGGTGGAGCATCCAGTCACGGAAATGGTGACCGGGGTAGACCTGATTCGCGAAATGATCCGTATTGCAGATGGCAACAAGCTCACCAAGAAGCAGGCCGACATCACCATGAAGGGCCATGCCATTGAGTGCCGCATCAACGCGGAGAATGCCCGCACCTTCGCGCCTTCTCCCGGCGCGCTGACCAAGTACCACGCACCCGGCGGACCCGGTGTACGCATGGATACGCACATCTACTCGCGCTACAAGGTGCCGCCGCACTACGACTCCATGATCGGCAAGCTGATCTGCTGGGGCAATACGCGCGAGTCCGCCATCAACCGCATGAAAGGTGCCTTGTCCGAGATGATTCTGGAAGGCATCGAAACCAATATCGCCCTGCATCAGCGCATCATGCGCGACCCGGCCTTCATCGAGGGCACGCATGAAATTCACTATCTTGAAGGCATGCTGGAGCGCTGGGCGAAGGAGTAAATTTCCTGTCCCAGCGCCGATCCTGAGCGCGGCCTTGGCATTCTGGTTCATGCCATTTGTCATAAGGCCTCCACAGACGGACGGCATCATCAAACCGTGATCGCAGCATCCTGTATTCCGCCTCTCTTCGCCGAACCTTATTCATGAAACCTGTATTCCTGACCCAATTCCTGATCGAAGAGCAACGCGAACACGGCGAGCAGATGCCCGACCTGCGCCTACTCATCGAGGTCGTCGCCAGAGCCTGTAAACGCATCTCCATTGCCATCGGCAAAGGCGCGCTGGGCGGCGTTCTGGGCGAGGCCGGCACGGGCAATATTCAGGGCGAGGCGCAGAAGAAGCTGGATGTGCTGTCCAATGACATCCTGATGGAGGCCAATGAATGGGGCGGTCATCTGGCGGCGCTCGCGTCAGAGGAAATGGATCATCCGCAGCAGATCCCTGATCAGTATCCCAAGGGCGGCTATCTGCTTCTGTTTGATCCTCTGGACGGTTCGAGCAACATCGACGTCAATATTTCCGTCGGCACCATTTTCTCCGTCCTGCAGGTACCGCGTCGGAACAAGGGCACAGCCGAAGAATCTTTCCTGCAGCCGGGAACCGCGCAGGTTGCCGCTGGCTACGCGCTGTACGGTCCGAGCACCCAGCTGGTGCTGACCATCGGCACTGGCGTGCATCTGTTTACGCTGGACCGCGAACTGGGCAGCTTCATCCTCACTCAACGCGACATCCAGGTTCCGGAAGATACGCAGGAATTTTCCATCAACGCTTCCAACGCCCGTCACTGGCAGCCGCCGGTACAGCGTTATATCGATGATTGCCTGGCGGGTGAAAACGGCCCGCGCGGCAAGAATTTCAACATGCGCTGGGTTGCGTCCATGGTGGCTGACGTGCATCGCATCCTCAGCCGAGGCGGTGTTTTCATGTATCCGCTGGACGCCAAGAATGCCAAGCAAGGGGGCAAGCTGCGCCTGCTCTACGAAGCCAACCCCATGAGCATGATCATGGAGCAGGCCGGCGGCGCTGCCAGTACTGGTCGTGAGCGCATCATGGAACTCAAGCCTGAGAAGCTTCATCAGCGCGTGCCCGTCATCATGGGCTCAAAAAATGAAGTCGAGCAGGTCGTGAAGTATCACAAGGAAGGATAAGGACGGATCTCATGCCACGGAACGCGTTCTACGCGCAGTCAGGTGGCGTCACTGCCGTCATCAATGCATCGGCTCAGGGCGTTATCGAAACCGCCCGCAAGCACCCCGACAAGATCGGCAAGGTACTGGCTGGACGCAACGGCATCATTGGCGCCCTCACCGAAGATCTCATCGACACCTCGCTGGAGTCGAACGCCGATATTGCCGCCCTGAGCCACACCCCCGGCGGCGCGTTTGGCTCCTGCCGCCACAAGCTCAAGGGTCTGGATACGCATCGCGAGCAGTACGAGCGACTGATCGACGTGTTCCGCGCTCATGACATCGGCTATTTTTTCTATAACGGTGGCGGAGACTCAGCCGACACCTGCCTCAAGGTCAGCCAGCTCAGCGAGAAAATGGGCTATTCGCTGCAGGCCATCCATGTGCCCAAAACAATGGACAATGACCTGCCCCTGACCGACTGCTGCCCCGGATTCGGCTCCGTTGCCAAGTACACCGCCGTATCCATCCGCGAGGCCGGTTTTGATCTGGCCAGCATGTGCCTGACGTCGACCAAGGTGTTCATCCTGGAGGTCATGGGCCGGCATGCAGGTTGGACAGCTGCCGCAGGTGGTCTGGCAGCAGAAAAGCTGGGCGATGCGCCGCAACTGATCCTGTTTCCGGAAATCGTTTTCGACGAGGCCGCCTTTCTGCGGGCCGTGCAGTCCAGCGTGGAGCAATACGGCTATTGCGCCATGGTGGTCAGCGAAGGCCTGCGCAACGCCGATGGCGAGTTTCTGTCCGAAGCTGGCGGCAAGGACGCCTTTGGTCACTCACAGCTCGGCGGCCTGGCCCCCCTGCTGGCCCGTCTGATCAACGAAAAGCTTGGCTACAAATACCACTACGCGATTGCGGACTATCTCATGCGCGCAGCCCGCCATGTGGCCAGTGCGGTTGATGTGGAACAGGCCTATGCCACCGGCAAGGCTGCGGTAGAGATGGCGCTGCAAGGCGCATCCGGCGTCATGGTCAGCATCGAACGTGAAAGCGACTCCCCGTATAAATGGACAACCGGCAGCGCACCGCTGGACCAGGTCGCCAACGTAGAAAAGAAAATGCCGCGCAGTTTCATCAGCGACGATGGCTTTCACATTACCGATGAATGCAGGCGTTATCTGCTGCCATTGATTCAGGGCGAAGCGTCCACGCCCTACAAACAGGGCCTGCCTGATTACGTCACCCTGAAAAACCTTGCGGTGGGCAAGAAACTGGCGCCCTTCTCGATCTGATCAGGAGCAGTCTGGAGTGCTGCCCATGAGCTCATGGGCGGCATCACTCAGGACCCGGTAGCTTCAGGGGGTGGTGCCGTAGATCTGATGGCTATGGTGATCCGCCGGCTCCCAGAGATTAATGCCGGTCTGTATATCTTCTGCGGGTAGCAAGCTGTCGATCCCACGCGAAGCGCAATCCACGAAAGCGGCCTCCAAGGTCCGCACCAGGGCACGCGCATTGCCATGCCAACGGCACTGACGGATCAGTTCCCATGCATCATCCTGCAAGCCGGTGGGCGCTTTCCAGTTGGTGCAACCCGCGGCCAGCTTGGCCAGCATGCTGGCGGTGACGGCAATCATGTCTTCCTCACGCTGAGACAGTTCGGGAACGTTAAGTGTTGCCGCGCCCAGTCGCGTGAATTCATCAATGTTGACGGACTCCATCAGGTGCTGCCAGCCGCGGTTGGTTGCAAACAGCAGCGCGCAATCCAGCTTCTGTTTCGCAGCGGCGCCAAATGGCAGGTACTGGCTGTTATCCAGTGCCTCCATCAGAACTTCCATAACCGGCCCCATCACCCCGTGGCTTTCATCCAGGAAGCAGACACCATCACGCGCCTGCGTGAAGGCGCCGATGCGCGCGCCAGCGCCCGGAAACGCGCCGGCTACATGACCACACAGGAGTGATTTGACGGCGGACTTGTCGCCGGTGTTTTCCGCCGCAAGGTTGACCGAGACGAAGCGTCCCTTGTTCCGCATCAGGAAATAGTAGAAAGCCAGCGAGGTCTTGCCGCTGCCCGGTCCGCCCAGCAGGTAGGCGCGATGAATACCGTTCTGCGCAAATGCGCGCACCCTGGCCACCAGCGCCTGCAGCTTGTCGCTGAACACATAGAAATTGCGATAGCTCGCATTTTCCACTTCGGTGGTCATCGGCATGCGAATCAAGTTGGTTTCGGTCACCGGCACCATGCGTGCTGACAATTGCTCCCAGACCCGGTTCTCGGAGTTGGCCACCATCAGACGAATACCGGCGAGGCGATCTTCATTGGCGCGCCGGTCCAGCCATTGGCCCAGTGCGACCAGTTGAGAAGGCATGACTGCAATGATCAGCGTCAAGGGCGTAGCGTCTCGCCGGCGCGCCATCACGGTATCTGCCAGTGCGTCCAGTGCAGTGGTGTTGATGAACATGGCCATGACGAAATCACTGTCGATGGGCTCACGTTCGAACACGGTTGGAATCTGGCGGAACTCGAAGCGACGCCCTGCTTCGAGGTGTCTCTGATAGGCCTCGCCACGCGACAGGTCGAGCTGCGGCCCCGCATCGCTGTACACGATCAGTTCGGGCCTGGGCCCGCCCTGCGATACCGAGTCCTGACGCCCTTTCTTCAATCCCATTCCAAACATTGCTTGTCCCCTGAAATTGCGGCCAGATTAATTGGGCAAAAGCCTGCACGGACCACGAGGCCGACAAACAGTCACCGCACTCTGACATGCGGCCTGACACAAGGCAGGCAAGCGTGCAACCGGCTCGCCATCGGCCAACTTTATCGGCGGGTCAGACGCGACCTCAACTGGCGCAGCTTGGCCTTCACCTTTCGCGCATTGTCTACGCCGATGCGCAACATCATTTTCTGACCAGACGAGCGTTCTTCGAGGTCGGGGTCGGCAAACTTGTATATGACCTTAGGGCGGACCAGTTCTAGGGGGCCCTCGATTTCCGGCGTTGCCAAAAGATGATCAATGATCTGGATGAAACGGTCATTGAAATAGCGCGATCGAGGATTACCTAGCTGATCGTAGCTGTCTTGCATCAGCGGGTAGTAGCGCCGGTAGGCTGCGGCGAGCTTGTCGATGTCCGCTGCCTCGACCATTGCCATCAGCGGCGCGTAACGTCGAAGGTTCTCATCACTGGTTGTGACCTTCTCGGGCGGCGGCAAGCGTGCCGATTCCGCATCGCCTCCTTCTTCACGCGGCAGCTCTTCCCGATCAACCTTGTACAAACCGGGAACCCGGCGCACCGGCCGCAGCCACAGGGGAAGCGGATCGCGGTCCAGCGAGTCTACGGTCAACACAAAACGGCGAACGATATCCTTGGGCACCAACAGGGATTCAGCAGGTGCGGCGCCAAACAATTCGCGCAGCGTTTTACCAGTGACTTCGTCGCTGGCTTCCAACTCGGGCAGGTCTTCTACTTCTTCCTCTGCCTCTTCTTCCGGCGGTGCTTCAGGCAGCGGGTGTTGGATAACCGGCTCGGACTGCGAGGGGTCGGGCACGTCGCGCGTTTCCAGCGTCGGCGGAGGCGGTGCTTGCAGGATGTCCACCGGATCTTCTGGTCCGTACATGAACCAGTAGATGCCGGCCAGCACTGCGACGCCAATGGCTAATCCCACCCAGGCTGAGCGCGTCATATCGAGCGATTCCTATCGTGATTTTTCATATTGTCACATGAACACTACGCCTTCGCCGTCCGTACCAGCGCCACAGCGGCCTGCTTCATGATGCTCACTGAGCAAAGGCCTGTCCGAGCAACTCGTAGGAGCGCAGGCGCGCCGCGTGATCGGAGATATTTGACACCACCATGAGCTCATTCGCGCCGCATTCGGCTGCCATGGCTTGCAGCTGTTCTTGCACCAGGTCCGGCGTACCCACAATGCTGGGCCCGCGCTGACGCCGCAGTGATTCCCGCTCGACATCGGTCCAGGGATACGCGCGGGCTTCTTCCCGGCTTGGAAGCGGTAAGAATTCTCCTCGCGTAATACGGAGCCAGGTCAACTCCATGCTCAATGCCAGGTCCTCGGCCTCTTCCTGCGTGTCGGCACAAACGACCGCGACGGCCAGAACGGCGTGTGGCTCGGGAAAAGCGTCGGAGGGCTTGAAGCTGGACCGGTAGGCGTTTAGCGCTGGCCCCGGCGGTGCAGGACTGAAGTGCGAGGCAAAGCCATACCCGAATCCGGCCGCACCGGCGGAGGCTGCGCTTGCGCCGCTGGAACCCAGAATCCAGACCGGCGGCAACGGTACGTCAGTGGGCATGACCGTGACGCTGTGCAAGGGATGCGACGCCAGCAATTTCCCGCGCGACAGCGCCAGCATTTCTGTCATTAGCTGTGAGAAATGCTCGCCGTCCGCTGCACGCATGGCCATGCTGGCCGCCCGATCCGAGCCCGGGGCTCTGCCAATACCCAGATCGATTCGCCCCGGATAAAGCGCGGCCAGGGTCTGGAACGCCTCGGCCACTCGCAGCGGAGCATGGTTGGGCAACATGATGCCTCCCGATCCCACCCTGATGCGCTTGGTGTGAGATGCCACATGCGCAATCAGAATCTCGGGAGCGCTGCTGGCGACACTGCCCAGACTGTGATGCTCCGCAAACCAGTACCGCGCATATCCACATCGCTCTGCCAGAAGCGCCAGATCCACTGTGCGGCGCAGTGCCACCGATGGCGGGGTATCCGTTGTCACAGGTGCCAGATCAAGCACCGATAGTGCGGGTTTGCTCATCGCGTGTTTGGAATCAGTTTGAATGGAATGAACAGCGCCATGGCGCTGGGGAATCCGGCCAGCCATTGGCCGGGTGATATCTCATGGGACCCATCATTACAATGTGGGTTCCTTCCGCACATTGGCCTGCATGGGCGGCTCGACAAAAAAATCATCTTCCGGCTCGCTGGTCACCACCGCCAACAGATTTTTCCGCTGCCGGTCTGACAGTGCCTCAAGCTCGATCATCAGTGTGATGGAACCCTTGAGCTCAATGTTCTTGCCGCGCACCTGATCACGGGCTTCGGCGCTGAATTCACCGGGCGTCATGATGGCGCCGTACTCACAGCGGCGCAGCTTCATCAGGCGAATCAGCTCATTGACGGTTTCCGCGCCAAGGGCGTCTTTCGGGTTACAAATGCACATGGCAATGCCATAGGGCTTGCGCGGCTCAGCAGGTCGCTGCAACAGAATCAAGGTGTGCTTTGACAGGTCCTTATCGGGATCATAGGCTGCTCGCAAACCGCGCATTCGCCAGAGCCTGACGCACATCTCGCCAAACTGAGCAGTCTCGAATTTTTGCAACAGCGCGGGAGTAAAGCGGTCCGGCCCCAGGATGGAGGCACTATCGCCCACGACTGCCGGCGCCTCGATCTCTGCTACAGCGGGAACCGTTTGCTCAACGCTTGGCGCTTTGCGCACTTTCTTTCCGGCAGAAGTACTTGCCCTGCCGGGCTTACTTTCAAGGGGTCTCTGGGCGTAATGGTCGGTCCACGCGGATGGCCTCCTGCGATAACGCCAACTCCTGTAGGCCCAGAGCAGCCGCCGACTTAATCGCACCAACAACCAGAGCGCGATCAACGCGCACAAACCCAGCCATAACCAGGGGCGTTTGAGGGAGTCGATCAGGGGTGCCAGCGACGGCATCTTGCCCGCCAACCCAGCGCCCGCCCGATCGAGCTTGTCCACAAACCGACGCCATTGGTTATTCCAGATACCCAGAGGGTCCGCTGTGGTCTCATCTCTGGCGGCCGCGGGCCGCTCCTTCTCAGGCTCTTTATCTTCCGTCACCTGCCCGGTTGGCGGCGCATCGGGGTCGTTTGCACAGGGATGATCCTGCACGGCCCTGCTTCCTGATTCGCTTGTGCAAATCCAGTAGGGCAACTCGGCCCGCAGTTGAACCGACCAAATCAACACCGCTACAAGAAATCCGATACGCATGCGCGAACAGACTCAGGGCCTGCCGAGAAAATCCATTTTCCCGAGCACGACACCGTTGTGCCTCAGGATGTTGTAGACCGTTGTTGCATGAAAATAGACATTGGGCTGAACAAAGTTCATCAGATAGTTCTGACCAGTGAATTTGAGTTCGCCGCGAGGTGTTTTCATGACGATGGGTTTGTCTTCCGTACCATCAATCGCGCTCAAATCCACGTCCTTGATGAATGCAATGGTCTTGTCGATACGTGCCTGAAGTTGCTCGAAACTGTTCTCGTCGTCGACAAACTTGGGTGCGTCAATCCCGGCCAGGCGCGCAACACAGCCCTTGGACATATCCGTGGCAATCTGCACCTGAGCGCTCAGCGGCAGCATGTCCGGGTAGAGCCGGAAAGACACCAGCGCTGACGGATCAATCTTTTTTTCTGCGCAATGCGCTGCGGCCTTGCCCAGCACCGCCTGAAGATTGGCCAGTGCACGCAGCAAGGTAGGAACTGCAACCTGAGACATACTCAATGACATGCGAACGCCCTTTCCTGATATCCAACGATGCTGGCGATTCTACGCTGGCTGGTCAGACTCAGAGGCCGGCGTCGTGAAAGTACCCCGGCGACACCCACGGCTTTGCCTGCTGTTCAGCCTGTTCCTCAGCGGCCTTTTTCTGGCCCGGGACGCTATCGCTTCTGGCGACTCCGGTGAGCCAATCAGCTGGCCGCAGATCCAGGAAATGCCGCCACCGCCAGCAGGCAAGCGGCTGCGCTACGGTCCCGAACCCGCTCAGTTCGGCGAATTGCGAGTGCCTGCGGACGGCAACGGGCCCTACCCTGTGCTGATGCTTCTGCATGGCGGTTGCTGGCTAGCCCAATTCGGCCTCGACTATTTCGAGCATCTGGCAGCTGCACTCACTCGTGAGCTGAAAGTGGCAACCTGGAATGTGGAATATCGCAGGCTTGGAAATTCTGGTGGCGGCTGGCCCGGCACTTTCCGTGACGCAGCCACGGCAGCAGATCATCTGAAAATAATCTCTGACGAGTACGCCTTGGACACAGAAAGCGTCATCGGCCTAGGGCACTCGGCGGGCGGACATCTGGCGCTTTGGCTTGCTGGTCGCGGACAACTGGAGGCGTCCGGCGAGCTATACGTTGAGCGCCCGCAGGCGCTACAGGCGGTTGTCGGACTCGCTGCCATTGGCGATCTTGCTGGCTATGGCGACCTGCCGGGCGGCTGTAATGCTGTTGTGAGCGAGCTCATGGGCGGCGATGCCAAACAACAGCACCAGCGCTACCAGCAAGGCTCACCCCTGGCGCTGCTTCCATTGGGCATACCGCAGTGGTTGATACAGGGCGAACACGACGGCATCGTCCCGCCGGCTCTCGCGCGGCGGTACGTCAACAAAGCCAAGGACGCTGGCGACAGGGTCTCACTGATTGAGATCCCGGGAGCAGGACATTTTGATCCTGCAATTCCAGGTTCTATGGCCTGGGCTGAAGTAAAAAAGGCAGTCCAGGCTGCGCTCAGTCCTGTTCGCTGATCTTGCTGCGCAGACGCTTGACCTGCCCTCGCGCAGATTTGTGATCCACGCGGCGCTTCTTGGCGGACTTGGAAATTCGGGTCGGCCTGCGCGTCTTGGGCACCTTGAGCGCACGCTGGATCAGGGTGCGCAAGCGGTCTAGCGCAGCTTCCCGGTTCTTGGGCTGACTGCGGAACTGCTGCGCCTTGATCACGATGACCCCATCGGAAGAAATACGCTGATCACGCTGTTGCAGCAGTGCCTCCTTGCAGTGCTCCGGCAAACTCGATTGACGCACATCAAAGCGCAGGTGTATCGCGGTTGAGGTCTTGTTGACGTTCTGCCCGCCGGCACCCTGCGCACGCACGGCGCTCAGTTGAATCTCTGAACAGGAAATCACGACTCCCGGCTGGATCAGAAGCTCCGTTGCACTGTCTGAATCAGCGGCATCCATCACCGTGTACCGCGCGCCGTAATCTCACTCAGGGCACCAAGAAAGGCGTCTACGTCTTGCCGCGAATTGTCCTTGCCAAGGCTCACACGGATGGCGCCTTTGGCTGTATCACGGTCCAGGCCCATCGCGAGCAGGACATGGCTGGGCTCGCCAGAGCCGGAGGCGCAGGCCGACCCAGAAGACACCGCAAACCCTTTGCGATCCAAGGCCATCAGCAGCGCCTCACCGTCCCAGCCGGGCACCGCAAACTGCACCGTATTGGGCAAACGTTGCCTGGCTTGCTCTGCAAAAATCCGAATGCCCGATTGCGAGCGTAAGCCGTCTTCCAAGGCTTCTCGCAGGGTCTGGCAATGGACAGCACGCGAAGTCAGCTCTGCCTGAGCCAGTTCTGCGGCAGCGCCGAAACCGACGATGGCGGCAACATTCTCGGTTCCGCCTCGCAGACCGCGCTCCTGAGCGCCGCCGTGCTGCGTTGCAAACAGATCGACATGGCTGCGTACCACCAGCGCGCCACAACCCTTTGGGCCATAGATCTTGTGCGAGGAAACGCTGAGCAGATCAGCCTGCAGTTCGCTGACATCAACCGCAATCTTGCCCAGCGCTTGTACCGCATCTACATGCACCAGCGCCTCTTTGGCATGTGCGAGCTCTGCAATTTGCGCCAGGTCCTGAACCACCCCGGTTTCATTGTTCGCCCGCATGACAGAAACCATGAAAGTCGGTGACTGTTCAAGCTGTCGGCGATACGCTTCAAGTACGATTTCGCCCTTGGCATCAACCGCGATTGGCTCCACATTGCATCCACGATCGCGCAGTGATTCAGCCGCCTCCATCACCGCAGGATGATCGGTAGCGCCATACAGCACACGGGCCTGTGCCTGATCGGCTGTCATGCCCTTCAGCGCCAGATTGTTGGCCTCCGTGCCGCCCGAGGTCCAGACAATCTCGCGCGCATCACAGCCCACCAGTTGCGCCAGCTGCTGACGCGCCTGTTCCACCGCGTCGCGGGCCATTCGCCCGTATCGATGAAGACTGGAGGCGTTGGCCGAAGGCCCCGACAAATGCGGCAGCATGGCTTCCAGTACGCGTGGGTCCAGATGCGTTGTCGCATTGTGGTCAAGATAGGTTGGCATGAGTCTGCGGCAGCTGATGGGGAAAGCGTCGAAGTATTGCAGTATCGCAAGACAGGGCGAAATCGAGCCTTAATCAGTACCAAGGGCCGCGCGCAAGGCGGAATGAAAATGAATGATGGCGCCCTCAAATTTCCCGAAGCTCAGCACATCGTTGGCACGCGAATGCAGCCCGCGCTGGATGGCGCAGACAATGTCCCGGTCTTCGACCTGCCCGGTCTTGTCGACGAAATCTGCGTCTTTCTCGGCACGGGACAGCTTCTCCGATTCGCTACCGCTACCGCGCGTCAGTGAATAGGTGAGCATGCGCGTCCTCGAGGCACTCAAGGGCTCCAGAACGATCACCGTGGTGTGATGAGACAACACGGCAATGATGGTGCTCGGAAAAATCTGATAGACGTCTGTAAGCAGGCCATTCAATTGCAATGGATCGGGGAAGCCATCTTTGAGTTTCTCGATCCGGCGAAACGGAAAGACCACGCGGCTGTTGGATCCAAAACACTCGTGCAGGTTGAGATTGTCGTAGCCAAACGGAAAAAACGTGTCCTTGTGCGCAGGCTTGATGTGATAGCCCTCGATAAAACTCTCGAGAAACAGTTTCCAATTTGCATCCAGCTCTCGCACGCGCGTGCGAAACAGCCGGTCTTGCGGCGCGATCAGGCCATCAATCGCTGACAAGGCCGCCTGCGGCATCACGTCCTTGCCGCCATCCTGCGACACGAAAATCAGGCCATGGCGTTCCCACACCCGCACCGGAACCAGGCCGTGCAGGGATTTATCCAGGCCCGGAAAACCGAGTTCGCCAGGAATGTGGCGCAGGGAACCATCCAGCCGATACGTCCAGCCGTGGTACTGGCATGAGAACGCACGCGCACACCCTTCGCCAGCTGCAAGCTGCATGCCCCGATGCCGGCAGGCATTACGAAATCCGCGTACCTGGCCGTCGTCACCACGTACCACAAGCAAGGGGATTCCGGCCGCTTCACGTGCCAGGTAAGACCCCGGTTCCGGCAATGCCGCGGCAGGGCAAAGCACGACAGGCCAAGGCCGAAACACCTGCCCGATTTCTGCATCAAACCGCGACGGCTCGAAATAGTTTGCAACGGGTTCGCACCACGTCTCACCCGGCCAGATATCGGTGGTGCCGTTCGCTAGGTGCTCGAGAATACGTTGGGCGACCTGGCGGTCAGAACTCAAAAGCGCGTTGGGCAATGCGGGCCTCCATGCCGAACATCCCATTCGGCATTTTTAATGTACCTCTCACGCACACTGCCACACTACAAGCAATTTTTCTCTTCGCCAGGAGCTTGTTCCAAAACAGCCGGCTCGCCTAAACCTGTTCTTCTACTGGAGCGACGGCCGAAAAATCAAACGGGGTATTCGCGTCTGGCTCAATCAGGACATCCCCGGCGCCAATGAACCCGATTGCATCGTCGCTCGGCGCGGGGGCGTCATCCCCAGCCTGACAACTCAGGGCAACGGTGTAGTTTCCAGCCAGCAGGAAGCCCACTTCGTAGTCGAACGAAATGACGTTCTCCGCGTCATCCACCACAGGGCTAAGCAGCGCTGTGGTCAGTGGCTCAGGGTCGTTGCCATCAAAATCATCCGGGATCGTACCGGCCCCATCGAATACATAAACAGCCGCGCCGGCTCCGGATGCCGGGTTGGAGGTGCACGACGCATCCGCCAGCAATACCGGGTCCACACTTCCGGACAGGGTGCCTGTCTGCGCATTGTCGACGACCCGCAAAACAGGCCGGAGGTTGTAGCAACCGGTCGCGCCACGCTCAGAGATAGATTTTCTCAGGTCGAAATCGACGGTGTAAGCCGCCGAGCCTCCAGCTGCAATTGTGATGGGTCCTTTGACTTTGAATCCTGAACTGCCGCCGCTCGGCACGATCAAGGGATAGTCCACGCCGCTGACTGTTATGTAAGAGGGATAGTCGGGGTTACTCAAAGCCTGATTACAGCTAGAATTGGTCATGCCCTCTACCTGCAAGCGCACCTCGCGATAGATTCCAGCCGGTACGGGCTCGTCGCGGATCAGGAAAAACTGCTGATCCCCCTGCTGACTGAGCAGGTCTACTTGCTGGGGCTCATCAAAGGTCAGATCCTTCGCGACACCTCCCTGATTATTCAGTAGTTGGATGCCGCTAAAACTCACGACCACCGCGTCCGCGTCGTCGACAGGCGCGTCCGTCACGCCAAGGGAGAGCGATCCATCGCCACCGCCGAATCCGTTCGACGAGCCTCCGCAAGCCGCCAGAAACCCGCTTACAACGCCCGTCAGGATCATTCTTGTTAACACGGCTTTTCTCCGAGGTGATCGATGGACAATCCAACCGAGCCGGTACGCAGACGCTAATCGGCAGGACTGATCTTCGCAGTCAAGCACGCAGGAAATGAACTGTGCATGAGCGCAAGCAGAATCGGCCTGGTGCGACCCCGGCCCTAGGCGCGGTTTATTCGCCGCGATCTTCCTTGCCCGGCCGCGACTCTCCAGCAGCCAGTGAATCCAGACCCTGAGATTCCTTGCAGAAGTCCGGCAGTTCGTACTTGGTGGTTTCCATCTCTGGCATCCGCTCGTCCATGGCATGCAATACCTTGCACACCTGCACGAGCCGCTCGTCGAGCTTGTCGATGTGCTCGGCAAGACCCGCGAAAGCATTTGCAACCGGGTCGGTCATATCGCGGGTCAGACCGTAGGCATCAAAGCCCAGCTTCTTGGCCGCTGCGCTCAGGGCCGCAGATGGCTCCCGGCTTTCCGTTGCAACGACGCGCGCGGGAATACCCACTACCGTTGCACCCGGCGGGACTTCCTTGACGACAACCGAATTGGAGCCCACACGCGCGCCGTCGCCAACCTTGAATGGCCCCAGCACCTTGGCGCCGGCGCCGATGACCACGTTGTCGCCCAGCGTGGGGTGTCGTTTGCCCTTGTCCCAGGCCACACCGCCCAGCGTGACACCGTGATAGAGCGTGACGTCGTCGCCAATCTCAGCGGTTTCGCCAATGACCACACCCATACCGTGATCAATGAAGAGGCGACGCCCGATGCGCGCACCCGGATGTATTTCGATGCCGGTCAACCAGCGGGCCAGATGCGAATTGAGCCGCGCCAGCCAGCGCAGATTATGCGTCCAGAGCCAGAAGCTGACGCGGTGTCCCCAGACCGCATGCAGACCGGGATAGCAGGTCAGCACTTCCCACACGGTGCGGGCTGCGGGATCGCGTGCGAACACGCTGCGAATATCTTCACGCATACGGGACAACATGGCTCTGACCTTCCTGAGTAGGCGCTCATTTTAGCGCGCCTGCCAGTCAGGTCCGATTCCCGCCCCTGATTCCGTGCTCCGGGACCGGAATTAATTCGGGCGCTGCTCCGACAATCGTCCGAAGCAGCGCCCGTCGAACCTTAGAACGCGTACTGGTAGCCGGCGCTGAGCACCTGCCGCACTTCCAGCTGCGGACCATTGAGGTTCTGATAGACCGGCTCCAGCCACTCCACAGAGAGCCGGTGCCCGCGCAGCCTGCCCTGCCCGGCCAGATTGATGCCAGCGCCGATATCGACCCGGTCACCGCCGTGATGATCGGGGTCAGCCGTCTGTACCGGTGCAATGATCTGCGCGTCCGAACCGTCGATCGTGGCCTGATTCTGGCCACGCACTCGCAGCGACAGACTCATCATGCTGACGGGCTGCACGCTGGCCCAGGCACTAATCACGTGGGCATCTCCGAAGGAATAATCCTCATTGTTTCGGCCCAGACGAATCTGGCCTTCGTACTGCGCGCCCCAACCCCAGATTCCAGCGTTGCCCGAGTGCGTAAGCCCGGGAAGCAGATCATAGGTACCCGAGCCCACCTGCATCGGATATGGCAGGCGCGGCGTGGGTGTGGCGCCCATCGGCGTGAGGATGCGGTCTGTCGCGGTGATGGAACCTGTCGGCAAACTGATGCCAAAGCTGGCGTGAGTAGAGCGACTCGCTGCGTGATTGATGGAGAACAAACCGCGCACCTTGACGTCCCCCAGTCCACTGGACTGCGTCTGGAAGCTGCCAAGCCGCGTGGTTCCCATTCCGCCCTGGAAAGTGATGTGATTCATGGTGCGCGTTGCGTACGGCAGCATCAGCATCAAGGTGAAATGATTGTTCGGTGCATACATGGCGCCAAGCATGTGCATTTCCATGCGCATGTCGGTGGGCACCACGCGCAGTGTCGGCGGTTGCATGGGCTGGCCTGCGAAGGGGTTAGCCACGGTTGTCACAATTTGCTCTGGCGAGACTTCGTTTTCGTCAATCGCGTTGTCCTGCATCAGCATGTTCATGTAGCGATACGAGAACATCCATTCACCGGCCTTGTGAATGTGGTCAGCCATGACCCCGGCCGGCGCATGACTGTCCGGACGTACGGAGGAATGGGAATGCTCGGCAAAAGCAGGTGCAGGGCCAAGGTTCAGGAGCAGGCCGCTGGTGGCGGCCAGAAAAATAGTTCTGGTTTTCATCTGGAATCCGGGTGTTCTTTACTTGAAAAGACGCCAATGGCGTCCCTGACAGATCAGCTTCGGATTCGCGGTGGACCTCGGGCATCAAAGCCCGCGCCTGAGCATGACTCGAGCACCATGCAGTCAGACGCTGGCAGCGGCAGATCAAGTACACCCGGCCTTGGGATCGTGGTCGGTCCGGCGTGATGCGTGATATCCGTCAGGCCCAGACACAGATCGCAATGACGATCATCCAGAACCGGCGAATAGCCCAGTGACTGGATCAGCTCTGGCGGTGCAATGGCCAGCAGCTTGCGCTCCAGAGCGCTGAATCCTGCACCGTTTCCACACAAGGCACCGCTTGCATCGGTGTGCGCCATCGCCGCCGGCATCAGCAACTGAGCCCACAGCGCCAGCGCGGCCAGACAGCGGCCTGTTGTCTTCATCGGCAAGCGGAACATGGCGGCAATTAAACCACAGCCCTAACTGGCGTCCGGGTCAGCAGGTTTTCGGGATGAGGACTTTGCCTCACTTGCGTAAGCAGTTGCAGTGCTAGTCAGCAAGCTGCCTGCATCCCTCTCCGATGGCGCAGCCGGCGGGACTGCGGCGTCACGGCCTTCTGCCACAGCTCCCTCCTCCGACAAAGCTGCTGGCGACTCGCCACTGACGCCTCGGCGCGCAGAGGCTTTGGCGATCTGACTGCTGAGAGAGCGTACCAAGCCGTTCCCGACCCGCCACGCGCCGCGAGACAACTTCTGGACACCCTCGATATGACGATCCGCGCGCGCCAATCGCGCAGCTTCAGCCCTGGTGGTTTCCTCCTCAATGACGTCTTCGCGCAATGCGCTGACAGCAAAGCCGAACTTGAGAATCAGACCTGCAAGCGCAGTCGCAGCAAGCAGACAAAGCAGAGCGAGCCACAGCATGTCAGCGATGATCGACGGCCTTGACCTGAGCCACCACGCCAAAGCGTTCGAGCTCGCGATCAATCTGCTTGACGGCTTCGTGCGCCACGATGCGGCGAATCCCGGTTGGGGTGATGCGTCCCGCAATGCCGGCCAGCCAGACCTTGTTGATCGCGAGTTGCATCGGATTAAGGATGCGCAGCGAAATCAGCACCGTCCCGGCCTGAGCCTCCTGCATCAGTTCGTTTGATTGCCGCGGCAGGGCATCAAGATGCTCGAAGCGCATGCGAAGCTGCTGCAGCTCACTGCGCAACAACAACTGACGCCAGATCAGCAGACCGAGCAGTGCGAGATTCACACTGAGAAGGACAATTATGGCGATATTCACGATGGATCCGAAGTGTTCTTATTGCGCGGGTTTCGGCGTTTGGGGGTTTCGATGGAGGTCAGAATGCCGCGAAGGATATTCAGCTCATTGAGGTCTGGACGCCCCCGGCTGACGAACTGACGCAGGCGCCGCATCAGCAATCTGGGATTGTCCGGATCAAGAAATCCGGTCTTGAGCAAAACTCTTTCAAGGTGCGCGTAGAAATCCTCGCCCTGCTGGTGCGTGGGCGCAACAAAACGCGGATGCCCGTCCTTGGGCGAAACCTTTTGGGGCTCCACCAAGGCCTTGCGCAGTTCCCAAGCGTAAATCTGGACGGCGGCAGCCAAGTTCAGCGAAGAATACTGTTCGCTGGAGGGAATCATGGTGTGAACCTGACACAACTCAAGCTCACTATTGCTCAGGCCGGTGCGCTCGTTTCCAAACACCAGCGCAACCGGTCCAGACCCGGCAGCCTCGATCAGCCGACTTGCCGCAGGCCCGGGATGTATGGGCTCGTCCCCCAGATGGCGTGGGCGGGCTGATGTTGCCAGGACATGCGTGCAATCGGCGATGGCCTGCTCAAGTGTCTCGACCACAACGGCTGTTTCGAGCACACGCTCGGCACCTACTGCGCGGCTGGTCGCCTGCTCGTCGGGAAACAGCCGAGGCGCAACCAGTGTCAGCTGTGTAAGGCCCATATTGAGCATGGCGCGCGCCACCCCGCCAATGTTGCCGGGGTGCGATGTGCGCACGAGCACGATGCGAATGTTGCGCATCAAGGCCTCGCTGTCATTGGGCTTTTCAGACATTTGGGCACTCATCGCGCAAAAACCGCAGATGTCGAGGCCAGTGCTGCATTAAACTGTACAGATGCATCCATTAATTAATATTGCCGTGTCTGCTGCGCGCAGTGCGGGAAATCACATCATGCGCAATCTGGATCGTGTTCCGCAGTTGCAAGTGGAACGCAAAGGTCGGAACGATTTTGTCACTCTGGTTGATCGAGGCGCGGAACGCGAAATCATTCAAACGATTCATAAGGCCTATCCGCAGCACGCCATTTTGGGCGAGGAAGGTGGAATGATCGGCGAAAACGAGATCGTCTGGATTGTTGATCCGCTTGATGGCACCACCAATTACCTGCATCAACTGCCTCATTTTGCCGTATCAATTGGAATTCAGGTCAGAGGCAAGATTGAACACGGTGTGATCTACGCCCCCTGCACGCAGGATTTGTACATCGCCAGTCGGGGTGTGGGCGCAACATTGAACAATCGCAAAATTCGCGTCAGTGGCTGCAAGGACATGGACGAGGCGCTCATCGGTACCGGCGTGCCACTGCGTGAAGAGAGTCTGGAAACCTACGCCCCCATGCTCAGCAATATTGTGGCCAACACCGCTGGCGTACGTCGCGCCGGTTCGGCCGCGCTGGATCTTGCCTATGTCGCGGCTGGTCGACTGGATGCATTCTGGGAGATCAATCTCAAGCCATGGGATATCGCGGCGGGCCTGCTGCTGGTAGAAGAAGCGGGCGGCATCGTGACCGAAATTCACGGTCGCAAGGACGTACTGGACACCGGAAACATCCTTGCAGCCTCGCCCAAGATTCACATGGAGATGGAACGCCTACTGCGAGAAACCAGCTCGGGTTATGTGGCCAAACGCGAGAACTGATTCATTCTCGCCCTGCGCCGCTGGCCAATTACGGGACTACCGTTTCTGCAGGGCCCAGGCCGCGCTGTAACCCATTTTCTTCTTGAGCTGTCCCACTACTCTCTGCGCACCTGCTTCACTGCCAATGCCCGGCACGATGACCCGATACGACGCGCGGGAGCGCACCGTCTCTGAGCGCAGTGTGGCTGGGTAGCCGGCATTGTTGAGTCGCTGGATGTGCTCCATCGCGGTTTCCTGACTGGTCACCGTCATCACGTTGATGATCCATTCCGGGCCATCCGGACCCGCTGAGAAATCACTGGACGGCACAGTGGCGACAGATCTCTCGGGCGCCCGATAAACCAGGGACTCGCGCTGCGCAGCTGGCGCTGCAGAGGATGAATCTTCGGCTTCGGGCTCAGGATTGGAGGCAGTGACCTCGACCACGGGGGCCTGAGCCGGCGCTGCGGGTGCCGACACGGGCACAAAGGTCTGCTCCACAACTGCAGACTCTGGCGCTGCCGGCGCTTTCAGGGTTTCTGTTTCTGCCGTGAAAGAATTTTCCGCCACTACTTCTTCCTGCACCGGGACCGGGCTTGTTACAGGTGATGAAATGGTCTGCTCCTGCACGGGCGGCGCTGCAACCACTGGCTCCTGACGCGTGTCGCGGGTGGGCGCACGCTCTGCCGCATCGATAGGTCTCAGGCTCTCGGCTTCACGACGAACGCGCGATTCGGCTGGCGACAACTGCACAACGGAAACCACCGGAGCGCCATCCGACACCCTCACCAGCTGATCGCTCCAGAGCGAATTCCAATGGCTCGCTACCAAGGCGACCCGCTCTGGTGAGTCGTCATCGCGCAGATCGAAGCACTGCCCCGGCGCCAGACTCTCACGGAAGCCCTTGCCCTCGTAGCGGACCTCCATCGTGCCGGAAACATTGCAGACACTGGCGCGTTTGCTGTCGCCGCGGAACAGGAACTCACCGGCACCGAGATCGGAACGCCAAGGCCCCACCGCAATGGTCAAAGGCCAGCCATCTGAATGGGCCGGACGCCGCCACATCACATGCAAGGCGCCGCCATCGACGCGCAATTCAGTGCTCAGATCTGTGGCCCAGCTGGAGAACGGCAGCTTCTCGGAAACCAGTGCAGCACTGCCATCCAGCGCCGCCAGATCAAGACGCCCATAACGGCCCAGCCGAAGGCTTGCGCTGGCATCATCGCCGAGTTGCAGGGATTCTTCGCCAAAAATCAGGAAGCCCGCCTGCATCGCAATGGATTTACTGTCTCGTTGCAGACTCACGTTGCCAGATACAGATTCGATCTGCAGAACACGCGTCGGCGCATCATGTGCAGCCCCCGGAACCGTTGCCTGCGCACGCGCCATATTCGACACGCCGGACAATGCAACTGCGAGAGAAGTGATCAGACAGTTTCGGAAGTTAGCGGGCATGTCGGGACTGAGCAATTGTTAAATTTCAGCCGTTGGCGGCAAGTGCAACAGAACACAATTCTGCACAGGCAGCATCCAGGCTTCGAAGCCCTTCCGCTGCCTCTGATTCGGTCAGGAGCAAAGATGGCGCAAGACGCATGACGTCAGGCCCCGCAACCAGCACCCAGAGTCCGTGACGCAGGCAGGCCGCCATTAACTCGCGTGCACGACCTTTCCATTCGGGCGTCATGGGCGCACCCAGCAGCAGACCCATTCCGCGCGCCGCCTCGAACACACCGTGACGCTCGGAAATGCTGCGCAGCCCTTCCCGAATTTGTTCGCCGCGAGATTTCACATTGGCCAGCGTTGATGGCTTGGCAATCTCATTGATCGACGCCAGTGCCACGGCGCTCGCCAAAGCGTTACCACCATAAGTAGAGCCGTGCGTGCCAAACGCCAGACTTTCTGCAATGGCGTGCGTCGTCAGCATTGCCGCCACCGGAAAGCCACCACCCAGTCCCTTTGCGGTGGTCAGGATGTCCGGCGTGACGCCCAATTGCTCGTAGGCAAACAAGGTTCCGCTGCGTCCGTTGCCTGTTTGTACTTCGTCGTAAATCAGCAGCGCCTTGTGCTCGTCGCACAACTGGCGCACAGCCTTCGCAAACTCCGGGTCAACCGGCGTAACACCGCCTTCCCCCTGCACAGGTTCCATCACCACAGCACAGGTATTGCCAGAGATCGCCGCCTTGAATGCTTCCAGGTCGTTGAAAGGTACGTGGTCGATGCCGCCTGGCAGAGGTTCGAAGCCCTCGGTGTACTTGGATTGTCCGCCCACGCATACGGCAAACAAGGTGCGCCCGTGAAAGGCGTTGTAGAAGGAAATGATCTGACGCTTTTCGGGGCTACCGTGTATCGATGCATGCTTGCGCGCGAGCTTGAACGCGGCCTCATTGGCTTCCGACCCACTATTGGCCAGAAAGACCCGATCCGCGAAACTCAGCTCGGTCAGCCTCTTTGCCAACCGCAATGCAGGTTCATTGGTCATCACATTGGACAGATGCCAGACCCGGTTCGCCTGCTCGTTCAAAGCCGCCACCAGCGCTGGATGGCAATGCCCCAGCCCGGTTACAGCGATGCCACAGGCAAAATCCAGATACTCGCGACCCTGCTGATCCCACAAGCGTGCACCGACCCCGCGAACCGGCACCACATCGAGCGGGGCGTAATTGGGGACCATGACCTGGTCAAATGTTTGGCGCGAAACCAATGCTTCGGTTGCTTGGGCTGTTTCCATCGATGCTTCTGACTCTGAAGGCCTTTATCGGCGTCCAGAACGATCTCCGTGTCAATTCGGGCAATAGTAACGGATCACAAAGATGTGATGCAGTTCTCATTGCAAATACGAAAAAGGCGGGCAGATCGCACGATCAGCCCGCCTCGGTTCCTGCAACAGCAGGCCTTCCTTACTGCACCTGTGCTATTGCACGCGCTCCAGCAGAGTGGCTACACCCTGCCCCATGCCAATACACATGGTGGCAATACCGAACTGGGCATTCTTGTCATTTAGCACATGAGCCAAAGCGCCGGTGATGCGGGCACCTGAGCAGCCCAGCGGATGACCCAGTGATATAGCGCCGCCGCGAATGTTGATGCGATCCATGCGATCACCGAGCTTGAGATCCTTGATGACCGCCAGCGACTGGGCAGCAAAGGCCTCGTTGAGTTCGAAGTAATCGATGTCCTTGATGTCCATTCCTGCCTTCTGCAGCACTTTCTGCGTGGCAGGCACAGGACCGATGCCCATGATGGACGGGTTGCAGCCAGCCGCGGCCGTGGCCACGATCTTGGCCAACGGCTTGAGGCCCAGGGCCTTGGCCTTGTCTGCACTCATGACCAGAACGCAGCTGGCACCATCTGAAATGGCGGAGCTGTTGCCGGCCGTGACCGAGCCCGTAGGTGAAAACGCCGGGCGCAGCTTGCCAAGATCTTCAAGATTGGCGTCTCGGCGAACCACTTCGTCGAAGTTCACGAGAATCGGCGCGCCATCAGCATCATGGCCCTCAATTCCGATCATCTCATTCTTGAATTCGCCGTTGTCATAGGCATCGCGCGAGCGCTGGTGCGAAGCCAGTGCGAACGCATCCTGCGAGGCGCGATCAATCTGGTGCGTCTGGGTCAGCATTTCTGCGGTCAGACCCATCATGGCAGCCGCTTTGGCGGTGTTGACCGACATTTCCGGCGCACCGTCAAAGCCATGGGTCATGGGCACGTGCCCCATGTGCTCGACACCGCCGCAGAGGTAGATGTCGCCATCACCTGCCACGACATTGGCGGCGGCGATATGAATGGCGGTCATGCTCGAACCACAGAGGCGGTTCACGGTCTGGCCGGGCACGGTAATCGGCAGCCCGGCCAGCAGGCCGGCGTTACGAGCAATGTTGAAGCCCTGTTCCAGCGTCTGGATGACACAGCCCCAGATCACGTCTTCGATTTCTTCGGCCTTGACCGCAGGATTGCGCTTGAGAATTTCCTTCATCAGGGTGGCGGACAGAACCTCTGCCCGCACGTTGCGGAACACACCACCCCTGGAGCGGCCCATGGGACTTCTGATTGCATCAACGATGACGGCGTCAGTCATTTGAATCTCCGAAATTTGTTTACAGCACGTAAGGCTAATTGGGTGAAATCCGGCTACGGGTGGATCAGCTGTAGTAGGTCTCGCCCTTGTCCGCCATTTCCTTCATGCGATCGGTCGGCTCGTACAACTTGCCGAGCGCTTCGTACTTCTTGCACGCCTCGACCACGTTCTTCATGCCCAGGGTGTCGCAGTACTTGAGCGCACCGCCACGGAACGGCGGGAAGCCGATACCCAGGATCAGGCCCATGTCGGCTTCGTTGGCAGAGGCCACGATGCCGTCTTCCAGGCAGCGCGCAGTTTCGATGATCATCGGCAGCATCATGCGCTCGATAATCTCCTGCTCGTCCATGTCGCGTGTGCCATTGGCCTGGACTTCCTTGAGCATTTCGTAGGTCTTGGGATCTGGCGTGCGCTTGGGCTTGCCCTTGGGGTCGGTCTCGTACTTGTAGAAACCAACGCCGTTCTTCTGACCATATCGCTTGGCTTCGTACATGATGTCGATCGCGGTGCGCTTGGTGCGCGCCATGCGATCCGGATAGCCCTCGGCCAGCACGTCACCCACGTGGTGCGCGGTATCAATGCCGACCACATCCTCAAGATAGGCAGGACCCATGGGCCAGCCAAAGGCTTCCATGACCTTGTCCATCTTCACGAAATCGGCCCCGTCGTTCACTGCGAACTCCCAGCCCGCGAAGTAAGGGAACAGGATTCGATTCACCAGAAAGCCGGGGCAGTTTTTCACCACGATCGGCGTCTTGCCCATGGCCGTGGCGTAGTTGGCCACGGTGGCAATGGCTTCCTTGGAAGTCTTCTCGCCGTAGATCACCTCAACCAGCGGCATGCGATGCACAGGATTGAAGAAATGCATGCCCAGGAAATTCTCGGGGCGCTTCATTGCGGTGGACAGCTCGTCAATCGAGATCGACGAGGTATTGGACGCAATAATCGTTTCCGGCTTGACCAGCCCTTCCACCTCGGCCAGGACGCTCTTCTTCACCTTGGGGTTTTCGACAACCGCTTCGACCACCACGTCCACGCCGCCAAAATCACCGTAATTCAAGGTGGGCCGGATTGAGGCCAGCACCTTTCCGGCTTTTTCCGGGGTCTTCTTGCCGCGCGCAACGTCTTTCGACAACAGCTTGTTGGCCTCGCCCATGCCGAGCTTGAGTTGTGCCTCGGCGATGTCTTTCATGATGATCGGCGTGCCCTTTGAGGCACTGACAAAGGCAATGCCGCCGCCCATGATGCCGGCGCCGAGCACCGCAGCCTGCTCGATCGGCTTGGACGCCTTGGAATAACCCTTGGCCAGCTTCTTGAGAACCTGGTCGTTCAGGAACAAGCCGACCAAGGCGTCGGCCTGCGTGGTCTTGGCCAGCTTGGCAAAGGCCTCGCCCTCAATCTTGAGCGCATCGTCACGCCCCTTGGAAGCCGCTTTCTGGATCGCCTTGACGGCGGCAAGCGGTGCTGGATAGTGCTTGCCTGCCTTGCCGGCAATGAAGCCCTTGGCGGTCTCGAAGACCATCATGGATTCCATCGGGCCTAGCTGCAGCGGGCCGGTCTTCTGTGCGCGGCGAGCCTTCCAGTCGAAATCACCCGCATCGGCCTTCTTGAGCAGGCCAATCGCGGCTTCGCGCAGCTTGTCTGCCGCGACTACACCGTCAACTGCGTGCATCTTGAGCGCAACGTCCGGCTTGCGCGGAGAACCGTCGGCAATCCATTCGATGGCATTGTCCGCACCGATCAGGCGCGGGCAGCGCACGGTTCCGCCAAAGCCCGGAATGATGCCGAGCTTGACCTCGGGGAAGCCGATCTGGGCATCAGTGGACATCACGCGGTAGTCGGTGGACAAACACATTTCGAAGCCGCCGCCGAGTGCCAGACCATTAATGGCCGTCACTGAGGGAAATGGCAGGTCCTCGATGGCGTTGAAGGCCTGGTTGGATTCCAGCGTCCACTTGGCGATCTCTGCTTCCGACAGCGCGAAAATGGCGCCGAACTCGGTGATGTCGGCACCGACAATGAATACGCTCTTGGCGGATGTGACCAACAAGCCTTTGATATTTTTGGCTTTTGCCAGCTCAGCTGCAGCTTCCTTGAGTTCCTGCACGGTGGCAGCATCGAACTTATTGATCGGCATGCCTTCCCGGTCGAACACCAGTTCAGCAATTTGCTCTTCTTGATTAACGACTACTTTCAGTGACTTGCCTTGATACATGAAGATTTTTCCTCAATAGATGCTGGCGTAACGGCGTAAGCCGCCCTGGCTCGGGGACATCTCCGCGAGCGGCAGCGTACGGCTTGGAATGGAGGGCGATCATAGCGCTCGCAGGCAAAGTGGGTAAACCTCCCTTAGTTCAGGTCTGGGCGGCGCAAAAGGCACACAAATCCTTCATTTGACAGCCATTCAGGCGCCACCTAATCTCGATTGGACAAGCAATAATCAGCATCAACAATGCCTGATAACCAACGACTCACAGGGGAAGAAAATGGCGGCCAATGACAAGATTGAGCAGCTCAAATCGCATGTTGAACGGCTTCGCCGCGATTCGGTAGATGTGGTCAGTAATGCCAGTCGCATCGTGTTTGAAGGGGTTCAGAAACTGGCCGAGCAGGAACTGAAGGCGCTCAATGACTACTACAAGAGCGCGGTCAGCAGTGCAAAGAGCAAGAAAGGCGACAAGCCCTATCAGGATCTCGCCAGTGAGCAGATCGACCTTCTGCAGAGCACTGTGCAGACCGTCATCGGCCACGCACGAGACTCCCTTTCCATCATTGCCGACACACGCGCCGAACTCAGCCGGCTGACGGCAGAATCCGACGCACCGCTCAGCCAATCGGCGGTCAGCCGCATTACCGGACCGGCCCAGAAAGCCATCAAGGAAATGAAGGAAGCCGCTACTAAAGCCCAGAAAGCGGCCGCGAAGACCGCCAAGGACGTCCAGAAAACCTTGAATAAAGAGATTGCCGCTGCCGAGAAAAAGGGGAAATCGGTCTTGAAGCAGGGCGAAAAGGACGCCAAGAAGGTGGTGAAGAAGGCACGCAAGCGGCTCGATACCGTGCTGGACGTCAAACCGCCTCGCATCGTCAAGAAAACCGTCACCACCCGCCCTTCCTCAACATCGCGGGCAGCGCGGGTCGCCCGAGCGGCAGGCAAGACACGGTCGGCACCATCCGCCACCAAGAACAGCACGATCGCAAAGAAAAGCAAATAAGCGCGGTTTACGCGGGCCGTCTTAGATGGGGCCGGCGCGCGGGCAAAGCTATGCGGCGCGCGGCCGGCATTCCCGTTAAATCGGGAATGCAGCTATCGTGTTGCTGTTCAGCTCCCAACATCACTTGCAACCACTGGCCATATGCCCGCTGCCGGAATTCCACTTTCCATTGAACTGAGTACCGACGCTTGTCGCCTTCTGGCTGATGCAAGCCGCGTCCGGCTACTCCTGCTTCTCGAAGCGCACAGCCTCTCCGCCGCCGAACTGACCGAGATCACCGGCCTTGCCCAGAGCCGCGTCTCAACACATCTGACCCGCCTAAAGAGGGCCGGGATGATCCTCGACGAGCGCAATGGCGGCGCGGCGCTGTATTCGACTAACGCCGATGCCCTGGATCCAGCTGGCGCCATCTGGCACCTGTTACGACCCAATCTAGAGGACGCACAGGCCCGACTGGACCGGGAGCGCGCCGATGAGGTCGTTCGCAACCGGCAGCGGGACCGCACCTGGGCGGAATCGGTTGCAGGCCACATGGAACAACATTACTCACCGGGCCGCAGCTGGGAAGCCACTTCACGTGCGTTGATGACGCTGCTCAGTCTGGGCGACGTACTGGACCTAGCATCTGGTGACGGTGTTTTTGCAGGACTGATTGCCCCGCATGCGCGCAGCGTGACCTGCGTGGACATCAGCGGTGCGGTCATCAATGCCGCCCGCAAGCGCTTATCGGATATCGGGAACGTCTCCTTCCACGAGGGTGACATGCACCAGCTGCCTTTCCCTCCGGCCAGCTTTGATCATGTGTTTGCCATGCATGCCCTGAGCTTCAGCACCGATGCGGCCAATCTGCTCACCGAAGCACATCGCCTGTTACGCCCCGGCGGACGTCTGGTCCTGGCCGTGCTGCGCAAACATTCGCACGAAGAGACGATGCGCGCCTTTGACCACGTGAACCTCGGATTTGAGGAGGCGGAGCTTCAGGCCCTGCTACGCGGGTCGGGCTTCGTTGCACAGGAGTGCAGTGTTACTTCGCGGGAAAGCCGCCCACCCTATTTCGAAGTGATTACGGCAATGGCGAGACGCGAGAAAACCTGATCCCGCAGACTGAGTCGGACGGCGAAAAGCCCGGCTTATGCCCTGTCCTGGCTCCAGATCAAAGCGGATTTCTTAGCAATTGCATCAAGTCTGGCTCGATGTATCTTCAGTTCTTCGTCAGTGGCTCGCAGGACGCTGAGTGGTTTCTGCTCGACGCCAAGCTGCCTGCTCCAGGAGAAGATCTTTCCGCCCGCATCACGCGCCTGCGCCGCATCCAACGACAGGTCGGACTGCCCACCCGTCATCGCCAGATAGACGTCCGCCAATAGCTCGGCGTCGAGCAATGCGCCGTGCAACTCGCGGCGTGAATTGTCCACTGCGTACCGCTTGCAAAGCGCGTCGAGGCTGGCCTTCTGCCCTGGATGCAGCTTGCGCGCCATTTTGACGGTGTCGATGACCGAACACACTTTCTCGAGCGGGCTTCCCACTTTGCAAAGTGCAAACTCGGCATCAAGAAAGCCGATGTCGAACGCCGCGTTATGAATGATCAGCTCGTCATTACCAATCCAGTCCCACAGGTCCTGAGCAACATCAGCAAAGGATGGTTTGTCGGCCAGAAACTCGTTGGTAATACCGTGGACGTCAATCGCGCCCTGATCGATCTCACGGTCGGGATTCACGAAGCGATGAAAGTGATTGCCGCTGTGACGACGATTCAGCAGTTCGACGCAACCGATCTCGATGATGCGGTGTCCCTGCTCCACCGACAGTCCGGTTGTTTCCGTGTCCAGGACAATTTGTCTCATCGCGCGTCATCTAAGAAAGTCAGGCGGGAAGCATATCAATGACGGGCGTCGGGCTGGACTGCAGCTGGCCGGCGTCAGTAACCTCAAAAGCTTCAGGCAGTCGAAAGATTGTTGATTCCCTGATTCGCCAGTTCGTCGGCCATCTCATTGCCCTCGTCACCCGAGTGGCCTTTGACCCAACACCACTGTACCTCGTGATTGAGGCGTGCCTGATCCAGCCGCTGCCAGAGATCCACATTCTTGACCGGCTTGCCGCTGGCGGTACGCCATGACTTTCGCTTCCAGCCCGGCATCCATTCCGTAATGCCCTTCATGACGTAGGTCGAATCAGTAAACAGAGTCAGGTTGCAGGGCTGTGCGAGCGATTCCAATGCCTGGATGGCGGCCATCAACTCCATGCGATTGTTGGTGGTCAGTGGCTCCCCGCCGCAAAGCTTCTTCTCGTGCTCGTTAAAGCGCAGCCAGACTCCCCATCCGCCAGGACCGGGGTTTCCCTTGCAGGCACCATCGGTATACGCCAGGACGTCTTTCATGAGGCCGAAGCCGGGTCCGAAGGACCATCACGCCGGGCGGCCGGCGACGCAACACCCACCAGTGAGCGAACCTGAGCACGGTTGGTCCGACCGACGAAATTGACCGGCAGAACTCGCTTCTTGGCAGACAACAGATACGCCTCCGAAAAAGGTCGCGCCAGGCTGGCCAGATTCCAGGCGTCGCCATCGGATCGTGGTTCATTCCAGGGAAACCCAACGCTGAAGCGGCGCACTTCGGTGACTTCCAGATCCAGTAGCTCCAGCCAGTCGCACATGCGACCTACGCTGTAAAAGCGGGCGCCGACTGGAAAAGCTCGGTAGCGAAGACCGAGGCGCTGGCGCGCACCCCAGATGCCCCAGGGGTTGAACCCCAGGATGTAGATGCGCCCGCGATCAGTGAGGATGCGATTGGCTTCGCGCAGAATATTGTGGGGCGCGTTGGAAAACTCCAGGCAGTGCGCCAGGACTACCGCATCGACCGACTTTCCTGCAATTGGCAGGCACTCGGCCTGGATGCGCGCAGCCTCGCCGTAACCCTCCACCGAGCCTATGACGGCGTGGTGGCGCGTTTCACATTTACCCAGAAGCTGGCGATCGCGCCCCCAGGAACCGATCTGCAGCAGATGCCGCCCAAAGATTTCCGGCAACATCCGGCCGAGTTCCTCTCCTTCCAGTGAGATCAACTGCTTTCCGCGCGGCGAATCCAGCCACTGCGCCAGACTCTGCCGTGAAAAAGGCCGTCCAGTGTTTCCTTGCCGCCTTGTGTTCATCTTTTGCTCCATCTCCGGCGCTTGCCCGATGATTCTACCTGTGGCGGTATGATCGATGTTCAGGCCAGCCAAGTGCCTTATTCAACACGGAACCGATATGAGCAGCGACATGCCAGACGCCCAGGGCGCACTCGAAATTTCGCCGATCCCGGCTTTTCAGGACAACTATTTGTGGTTGCTGTCCCATAGCGGGCAGGCTGTGGTGGTTGATCCGGGCGACGCGGCACCGGTAGAAGCCGAACTTGAGCGCCGCGGCCTTCAACTCGTTGCGATCCTTATCACGCATCACCACCCTGACCACATCGGCGGCCTCGACGCCATGCTGCAAAAACACAGCGTGCCGGTTTATGGCCCCCTGGCGGAGCACAAGACGATTCCACAACTCAGCGTCACCCTGGGTGATGGTGATGAGATCGAGGTGCTGGGCCGCAGATTCAAAGTGATGGAAGTACCGGGCCATACGCTGGGCCACATCGTGTACTTCGCCGGGGCAAGCGATCTGGACCCACCCATTCTGCTTTGCGGCGACACGCTATTTTCTGCAGGCTGCGGTCGTCTGTTCGAAGGCACCCCGGTTCAGATGCACCACTCACTCGAACGTCTGGCCGAATTGCCGGGCGCGACACAGGTGTACTGCACTCACGAATATACGCAGGCCAACCTGGCCTTTGCCAACGCGGTTGAGCCAGACAACAAGGATCTCGCCGAGTACGCTGAACACGTTGCGCAGCTGCGCAAGGCGGGAAAACCGAGCTTGCCGACCTCGCTGGAGCTGGAAAAGCGCGTTAACCCCTTCCTTCGCGTATCACAACCTTCGGTCGTTGCTGCGGTAAAGCGTGAGCAGGGCGCAGCGCCCAAAGACGATGTCGCTACGTTTGCTTCACTGCGCCGCTGGAAAGACAACTTCAGGGCGCCAACGGCCTGAGCCCATCGGGACCCTTCAACGATGCGACATTGCGGCGACTTCCGCATACCCGGCCTATGCGGGCAGCAAGGGCTTCGCGCGAACCGATGCCTCGACCGGTTGTCGGACAAGATAATCCGTGTTTCGGCACAAAAAAGTTCCCGCTTCCGATGCGAACATCATTTGTTAAACTCGCCCGCCTCCGATCTGCCCACCTCCTATTAATGCACTTTCGCCCCGGCTTTCTGGCCATGATCAAACTTTGCGTCTGCGCAATGGTGGTTGGCGTTGCAACAAGCGCGGCAGCGTTTGAGCCCGTTGCGCCTGACGAAGAAGGCATTCAGATCGATCAGGCGGTGCAGGCGCTCAAGGAAGAGGCCACGCTGCTCGAACGCGATGCCAATCTGGCTCGCAATGCATTCCTGTTTCCTCCCGAGACTCGCCTGTCCGTGTATCTGAGCAACAAGGTCCGCAACCTGCTTCTGCACGAAGTGAGTCTGTCTATCGACGGCGGCGCCCCGGTCGTCCACAAATATGACGAGTACTCATCACGGGCCCTGCTGGAAAAGAATGCCCTGCAGCGAATCGAGCACACCAACGTGAATAATGGCCCCCATCGGCTGGTTCTGACGTACAGCGGCGAAACGCCGGATGGCGAGAAAATTTCTGGCCGCCACGAAGCCGCCTTCGACAAGACGCTGGACCCCAGCGAAATCGAGATCCAGATTCTGCCTGGCGGACGCAAAGCCCTCCCTGCCATGGGCGTACGCCAGTGGAAGG
>TARA_R110000850_G_scaffold64996_2_pt1 | contig 35739 bp, 35 predicted proteins | sample TARA_R110000850 | Tara Oceans TARA_R110000850 (sample SAMEA4397586) | marine metagenome | biome: Polar Biome; feature: [SRF] surface water layer (ENVO:00010504); material: water (ENVO:00002006), including particulate matter (ENVO:01000060) such as... | depth 5 m
AGAAGAAATCTGGCAGAGCCGTTTTCCCGATGAAGCGGACAGTATCCATCTCAAGGAATGGCCTGATTTTAAGGCGCTCACTACAGGTCATCCCAGCGAAGGCTGGGACCCAAATCAATCGACGAGCGGTTTGGACCCCAGCCTTCGCTGGGGCGACAGTGAGGTTCAAAAGTGGGACCTCGTCCGCGATGCGCGCGAAAAAGTCACCGAAGCCATCGAACCGCTGCGGCGGGAGAAGACCATCCGGTCGAGCCTCGAGGCCGAAGTTGCCTATCCGATGACCGATTTGCCGATCAGCACGGCAGAATTTGCCGAACTGGCGATTGTCGCGAAGGTCACCGATGGCGCGGAAATCGCTGTCACCAAAACGGATAACCACAAATGCGGCCGCTGCTGGCGACTGCTTCCCGAAGTGGACGAAGACGGCATGCTTTGTGACCGATGCACGGAGGTGTTGGCGTGAACCGCTCTCCGTTCGTCTCGAGCGTAGTCGAGAGACGCTTTACGCAATATCCATGTGTCTCGACTTCGCTCGACACGAACGGGGGCTGATATGACCGACCCAATCACGAAATACCGCCGTATCGGCCTGATCCTCGCTTTTCTGATCTTCTTCATCGATCAGGCGAGCAAATTTGTCGTGATGCAACTGTTGCAGTTGCCGGTCCGCGGCACGATCGAGCTGATCCCGTTTTTCAACCTGACCTGGGCGGAAAATTACGGCGTTTCGATGGGCTTTCTCACCGCTTCGACCGATTTTCAGCGCTGGGCGCTGGTCACGCTGACCGGCCTGATCGGGATTGCCGTGTTCATCTGGATGAACAAGGAAAAGGCGAAATGGGACATTATCGCGCTCGGCATGGTGCTGGGCGGTGCGATGGGCAATATCGTCGACCGCGCGCGGCTCGGCTATGTCGCCGATTTTGCCGATCTGCACATCGGCGAATTCCGGCCTTTCCTTATTTTCAACCTCGCCGATGCCTCTATCAGCATCGGGGTCGTTATCCTGCTTGCGCGCGCGCTGCTTATCCGCGAAAAGAAGACCGATACAAAAGACGATGTTCAGCTTGACGAAAGTTGACCTGTGACAGGAGCGCGCTATCAGGCTCCGTAAGAGATTTTTAAGGGATAATATCATGCGTAAATCCACCGTCGCCATCAGCCTTGTTTCGCTGGCCAGCTTGACCGCCTGCGGCTCCAGCGGGCTGTTTGACCGTGAGCGGCCGGATGAATTCGCAGTTTCGCGCCAGCCACCGCTGGTAATTCCGCCCGATTTCACGATGACCCCGCCTCAGCCGGGTGAGCCTCGTCCCCAGACCGGTGGTTTGCAGCAACAGACTCTGGAAGCCCTGTTCGGCGGTCCACAAGCGCGCAGCATCACCGAATCGGCGATTGTCGGTCAGGCCGGTCCCTCCGATGCCGGGATTCGCACATCGGTCGGTGATCCCGAAACGTTCACCGTCGACAAGGGCAGCGTAACCCGCGACATCATCGCCGCACCCGAAGGTGACGGACAGAATGCACAGGCTGCTACACCGAATTAACCGTTGATCTGCCCCGGAAGGGGTAGGATATTTCAAGCGAATTCGATCGATAAAGCCTTCTCCCTTGCGGGAGAGGGGCCAATATCCCATGCCGTAAATGGTTCACGTGGATATTAATCCGGAATAGCAATAACCTTGGTTCTGCTATTGGCGCCGCGAACAATATTCAACGATGTTTTGGGAAAACCGAGCGCTTTCGCCAGCAGCTTCAATACGGCCGCATTCGCCTTTCCGTCTTCAGGCGTGGCGGTAACGCGGACCAATAATATACTGGCCGGCCCGGCTTCTCTCGGCATGGCAATGCTGTTTTCTCCGGCATTGGGCATGACTTTCACGGTCAGCTCACCGCCGCTGGCCAGCGCCAATATCTCTTCACGAGGCGGAAAATGGTTCTTTTTTGCCATAGGCTTCTGCGGTCAGTTTCAAATCGCCAACTCGGCCTGCTGATCCCGCCGGATTGGCACGGGGTCCGGGCTAGAATCGACTAGCGCGCCGCATTCCGCTCGCCGTCTATTGCCGGTATACTATCTTTTGCCTTTGCGCTTTTTCCGTTTCGCATAACGTTCGTCGCGGGCGGCCTTTTTCTCGGTTTCCGTCAATCCCAGTGCGAGCTTCGGCTTTGCCTTTTCTTTCGCGGCTTTCCGGTCTGCCTTCATTTGCTCGAATGCAGCGCGCTTCTCTTCGCGGGCAATCGCCTGTTTTTCCTCACGCGCAAGCGCGGCTGCCTTGCGTTCGGCAATGACTTCGGGACTTAGAGGAGCCTTGGCCTTCATTTTTTTGAGTGCGGCCTGCTTGGCTTTGGCTGCCATTTGAGTGCGTTCTTGAAAAGTCGGTTCTGAAAATGGCGGCATCTGAGTTCATTATTCCTTGATTGGGTGATGTGGCTTAAACATCGATGTTTCGCGAAAAGCGTGGCAAGCCGTACAATCTTTAAAGCAATCGGGCAAGTTTTAGCAACCGCGCCGGATTTTCGACTATCAGCCATGACGGTCAAAGCCCCGCTGAGCTGCCGGACCTCACAATTTGCCTTATCCCCGTGATCGACAAGATTTAGGTCGCAAGTTTGATAGAACAGGCTAATATTCGTGCCGTGTGTATCGTTGCATTTGCCTGGAAAGCCCATCCCAGATGGCCATTGATTGCCATCGGGAATCGCGATGAACTGCATGCCCGTCCAGCCGATGGCGCGCACCGTTGGGAAAAACCGGATCATCTATTGGCTGGCAGGGATAAGCTCGCCGGTGGAACCTGGCTCGGTATTTCCGAACAGGGACGTTTGGCGGTGGTCACCAATTTATACGGCTTCGGCCCGCCGGATCCAGACCGGGCATCGCGCGGCGATTTGCTGAAGGACTATCTGTCGGGCAGCGGTCCCTATGCGGATATCGGCGCTGCAGACTATGCAAATTTCAAGCCGTTCAACCTGATCACCGTGACACCGGACGAGGCGCTGATGCACAGCAACCGGCCCGACAAGACGGTAAAGATGCTGGGTCACGGCATTCACGGATTATCGAACGGCCCCGTCGACCAACCGTGGCAAAAGTCGCCCCATCTCAACCAATCATTGGCAAAGTGGATTGCAACAGGGTCCGATGATCCGGCTTTGCTGTTTGACGGTCTGCTCGACCGGCACAGTTACGAACCGAAAGAGCCTTCCCGGCCTTCGCCGCAAGCGGGACCGGAGCCGCGCAACTCCGCCATATTCATATTGAACCCGGTGTACGGGACCCGTTGCAGCACCGTCGTGGCGATTGACCACAGCGGCAAGGGAGTTTTCCTTGAGCGCCGGTTCGCGGCATCGGGCTCCGTTGTCGGGGAAAGCCGCCTGTCCTTTTCCTGGCCCGCTGCGTAATGATCTGCGGATTATCTGATCGCTGGCAGGGCCGGGACCTGGTTATTCCTACCACATAAAAAGACGTTAGCCGGCGGGCTTCGCCAGATGGCGTCTCGCCTTAAGTTTCAGAAGATTTACCGTCAAGTACATCATGATACATTTTAAAGCTGACAAATCCCAGGGACAGTTTCCTCCAGACCAGCGCGAAGTTAGGGCGCGGAAGCTGATTCATGTCGAACTGGAACGGGAATTTGGCCCTGCCTTTCCCGCCATCGTCACCAATTTATCCGGGAACGGAATGGGGGGCCACACCGAAGGGCACCTCAGCCCGTTTGAAGTGATCACCATCATAAAAAAGGGCTATGGCCGAATTTCCGGCGAAGTCCGGTGGACCGAAGGCGAGAATTTCGGAATTTTATTTGCCGAACCCGTCGATATCGACCTGTTCGATTTCTCCGAGCAAAACAAACAGGAACAACTCGTTCCAAAGGCCAGCGAAGATGAAGTCTGGCGCGGCTTTGAAGCACCCAGGTCGATCAGACGACCCGGCGTAACCAACCAATATTCGGATAGCTAACGCCCGATCGGCTGGTCACTCCAGGTCACAAATCCCTAATGGCGAAAATGCCGCATACCGGTGAACAGCATCGCCAGACCCGCTTCGTCCGCAGCCGTGATCACTTCATCATCACGGATTGATCCACCCGGTTGAATGACCGCCGTTGCGCCCGCTTCGACTGCGGTCAGCAGCCCGTCAGCGAAGGGGAAGAAAGCATCCGAGGCGACCGACGAACCGATCGTGCGGGTTTCGCTCCAGCCCGCTTTTTCCGCTGCATCCTTGGCTTTCCACGCAGCAATACGCGCCGATTCCATCCGGTTCATCTGGCCTGCGCCGACACCGGCGGTCGAGCCGCCCTTGGCATAGACAATCGCGTTGGATTTGACATGTTTGGCAACCGTCCAGGCGAACAGGCAATCGGCCATTTCCTGCTCGGTTGGCTGACGCTTGGTGACGCATTTCAGGTCAGCCTGGGCGATCTGGCCATTGTCCCGGGACTGCAGCAGGAAGCCGCCGGCAATGGATTTGAACCCCATGCCGCTGCGCTTTGGATCCGGCAATTCACCGGTGAGCAACAGGCGCAGGTTCTTCTTCTTGGCAAAGATTTCTTTGGCCTCGTCATTTGCGCTTGGTGCGCAGACGACTTCAGTAAAAATACCGGTCATCGCTTCGGCGGCCGGGCCATCGAGTGGCCGGTTGACCGCGATGATGCCGCCGAATGCCGAGACGCTGTCGCAGGCAAGCGCCGCTTTATAAGCGTCGAGGATATTGTCTGCGCTGGCGACGCCGCAAGGATTGGCGTGCTTGACGATCACCACTGTAGGCGGACCGTCGCGAAATTCGCTGACCAGTTCGAGCGCTGCATCCGCGTCGTTATAATTATTATAGCTCAGCGCCTTGCCCTGTAGTTGCTCTGCCTGCGCGATACCGCTCGCGGATGGGCCGTCGGGCAGATAAAGCGCAGCACTCTGGTGCGGATTTTCGCCATAGCGCAACTCGACCGGACGGCTCATCGTGATCGGCAGCGTATCAGGGAACGTCTTGCCCTGATCGGCAAAACCGAACCATTGCGCGATCATGCTGTCATAGCTGGCGGTCGCGGCAAAAGCCTTGGCAGCCATATTCTTGCGGAAGTCTATCGACGTCCCGCCGTCGTTCTGCTGCAGTTCCGCCAGCAATGTCGCATAGTCGGAAGGATCGGTGACGATGGTGACGAAATCGTGATTCTTAGCCGCGCTGCGCACCATGGAGGGTCCGCCGATATCGATATTCTCGATAATCTCGTCGCGTTCCGCGCCTTTGGCAACGGTCTGGGCAAAGGGGTAGAGATTGACGATCACCAGATCAATTCCGGCGATATCATGTTCTTCCATCGAAGCGACATGTCCGGCATCATCGCGCCGGGCAAGCAGGCCGCCATGGACCTTGGGGTGGAGGGTCTTGACCCGGCCATCCATCATTTCGGGGAAATTGGTAACGTCGGAAATATCCGCGACCTCGAGGCCAGCTTCGCGCAGAGCCTTGGCCGTGCCGCCGGTCGAGATAAGCGCAACGCCCATCGCCGCAAGCTGCTTGCCGAGATCGGCGAGGCCGCTCTTGTCCGAAACCGACAAAAGCGCGCGTTTGATTTTGATATTTTCCGTCATTTCTACCCCATATGTTTGAGCAGCCAGCCGGTGGCGCCGCCACCCCTGCCCACTGCTCCGGTGATCACCATCTGTCTGACCTCATGGCCTATGCCCATGCCGTCGACCCAGACGCTCTCCTCCAGTTGAATTTCTCCGCTGGTCGAGCGGAATTGCCATAAATTTCCATCTTTCAGACGCAAGAGCACGCCCTTGCCTTCCGAAATAAGATCGCTTTCGATATCCGGCCCGAGATGGAATCGCAGGGCATATTGGATATCGTCCTTGCGGCGCCTACGCTTCTTGCCATCGGGGATCAACATATCCTCGCCGCGTAATTCCAGACCGTCGGAGCGCTGCAGCAACAGCCGTTTGTGGATCAGACCAAAGCGCCGGGCATAGCCGTCATGGCTGGCCTCGAGCCGGGTCGCGTTTTCGACATCGCGGCGGAACAGCTCGACTTCGCTGACCCCGCGGCCAAGCTTGCCATCGGCCAGTATCGAGGTGCTGTTGCTGTCGGCGATGCACAATGTGCTGTGCGCAGCGGTGGTCCGCAGGCCGCGTGCCAGCGCTGCCGGTATCGTCGCGCCGACCAGCCCTGCCCCACCGCAGTTGCTGATGATCCGGCAATCGCCGTTGGAAAATTCAAAAGCCAGCGTTGAGGCGCAACCGGCCACCGCCATCCGCGCAATTGGTGGCGGAGCGGCGTCGAGGATCAGCACCGAACGTCCGGATGACACGCGCTGATAGCCCCATTCGCGTGCTTGCCGCAGCGGTCTGGCGCGCACGCCGCTGGCTTCGACCACTTGTGCGATCTGTTCCGCTGACGTCGCGCCGCTGCCCTGCCAATTGCCCAGCGTTCCGTCAAAATGGGTGAGCGCGGTGAGCGGCGGCACCGCTTTGTTCAGCGCGTCCTCGAGAAACAGCGGAGCGTCTTCCTTGCGCGCGATATAAACCTGTTTGAGCATCGATAGCAGGATCACCGCGTCCATCTGGTTGAGCGGCGAACGCGACACGGTTCCGCCATCGGCAAAGAAAAATTCGCCCATCGCCTTTTCGAGACCCGCTTCGCCAACGATCTGGCGCACGCGACCTTCGGGCAGCAGCAGGGAGGCCGCAACAACCCCGCTCCACGCCACCAAACGACCGAGACTGGAGTGCGCCTTGTCCGCAGTCCGGTCGAGATGGCGGGCGGTGCGGGCGATATTGTTGAGCAGCTTCGAACGGTAGATCAGATCACGGGAGGAGAGGATCAGCGGCGCATGGCTGGCCCAGATCAGCAACCGCCAGCCGCAATTGTCCGGTCGCCACGCAGGCTGCCGGATAACGCCGCCATTGGCATCGAGCCACTGGTTCATCAGCTTTTCCGCCACCGGAACCGCCTGATCGCGAGACGCGGCGGTGTCGAGATCGCGGAGCCACTGGAAACGGTGAACATAATCCTCAAACTGCGGGGGCAGTTTGAGCTCGGCAAAATCTATATTTTCGTGCTTTTTCTTGAGACCGCGGAACAGGAAATATCCGGCACGGACCGCCATGCCCTGCACCCGGTCGCCTTCGACCGGATCGACCGGCACCGCGAGCAGCCGCAAGGGCAATTTTCCGGACAGTCGCAGCCGGTGCAGCGGCATCCGCCAGGTCATCCGGTAGTAGAGCATCGTCGCCTGTTCGGCGAGCGACTGGCCGCGATCGCGGTCGTGGCGCAAAGTCAGACTGCGGCCTTCGCCTGCCGCTTCACTTTCGTCATGGGTGGCCGGATCGTCCGGATCGCTATCGCCGAGGTCAAGCCGGTCAGGCTTGTCGGTGATCATTCACCCCTCAGGCCGCTGATATTGGCTGCATATTGATCCGGCCCGCCTCTGAAGGTCGCGGTGCCAGCGACCAGTGTATCGGCACCGGCGGCAATCGCCTTCGGCGCGGTGGTAAGATCGATACCGCCGTCCACTTCCAGCCTGATATCCTTGCCGGTGTCGGTGATCCGCTTGCGGATCGCCTCGATCTTACGCAACTGGCTGTCGATAAAACTCTGCCCGCCAAAGCCCGGGTTGACGCTCATCACCAGGATCAGGTCAAGATCGTCGATCAGATAGTCGAGTATGTCGAGTGGAGTTGCCGGATTGAGCACTAGCCCGGCCTGTTTGCCGAGCGAGTGGATGGTCTGCACCGTGCGGTGCGGATGCGCGCCTGCTTCCGGGTGGAAGGAGATGATATCCGCGCCTGCCTCGGCAAAGGCCTCGAGAAACTGGTCGACCGGCGAAATCATCAGATGGACATCGAACGGCTTGGCGCTGTGCGGCCGCAGCGCTTTGACCACCGCGGGACCGATGGTGATATTGGGGACGAAATGGCCATCCATCACGTCGACATGGATCCAGTCACAACCGGCTTTGTCGATGGCCTGCACCTCTTCACCCAGACGGGCAAAATCGGCAGAAAGGATAGATGGGGCAATACGGATGCTGTCGGACATGGATCTTCCTTAATCTGCGCCAGCCTCTATAATTTTTGGCCAGTGCAAGCAAGGCGCGTTTCTGACCATGCCACAGTCGCTTGTGGACAGATTGGGGACAGGTTCACAATATATAGAAAATCATGCTTTCCGGCGCAGACGCGCGATGAAGAAACCGTCCACATGCCCCTGTTCGGCCAGTGTCGTCGGCAGCGTGCGAACGCAACCGGATTCGGCTGGCGCCAGACCGGTCGGCAGCTCGTCGGCACTGACCGGATCGATCGCAAACTGGTCGTGCCGTTCAAGAAATGCCTCGATCTGCTCTTCGCCTTCCTCGGGCTCCAGCGAACAGACCGCATAGACCAGAGTTCCGCCGGGTTTAACCCAGCGAGCAGTCCGGTCGAGCAAGGCGCGTTGCACCTCGGCCCGGTCGGCGATCTGGCGCGCGCCGATACAATGGAGCACATCGGGGTGGCGCCGAAAAATGCCGGTGGCGCTGCATGGCGCGTCGAGCAGGACGGCATCGGCGGGTTCCGCCGGCTCCCAGTCCATCAGGTCGGCGATCACTTCTTCGGCCTGCAGATTTGTCCGTTTCAGATTGTCCTGAAACCGCTCCATTCTTTTAACATTATTATCGACCGAGATGACTTTCCAGCCAGCGCTGGCCAGCTGCATGGTCTTGCCGCCGGGGGCAGCGCAGAGGTCAAATATCGTCCGGCCCTCGCCGTCGCCAAACAATCGCGCGGGGATTGAAGCGGCCAGATCCTGCACCCAGAAACGACCTACTTCAAATCCGTCGAGGCCAGTGATTGGAAGATTTGGAAGTATCCTGAGATGTTTCGGGGCCAGTTTCTCGCCTTCCAGCGCACCGACGTCGTTAGACTGGAAGCTGAGGTCGAGCGGCGCGGGCTTGGCCCACGCTTTGCTCGCCGCATTGGCGACATCCTCGCCCCAATTATTGGTCCATCGATCCAGCGTTTCGCCTGGAATTTCCGGAAATTCGGGGAGTTTCAGCTCGCCGGATTCAACACCGCGCATCACGGTCGAAAATACGCCGTGCACCAGCCGGCGGGGACCGCCGTGGACCAGCGGCAAAGCGGTGGAAATCGCGGCATGTTGCGGCGTGTCCAGGATCAGCACCTGCGCTAGGGCAATGCGCAGCGCCATCCGCGGCTTGGCATCGTCGGCCAGCCGGTTACGAGTCGCGCTGTCAATCATCGCATCGAGCGCGGTCATCCAGCGCAGGACATTGGCGGCGATATTATGGGCCAGCGACTTGTCGGACGGATTGGACAATTTCCCCGTCGCAGCGGACATCGCCTGATCCAGCGTCTCGCCCCGCCGGCAAACGGCGTCGAGCAGGCGAATGGCGGACTGGCGCGTAGCGAGGCCGGGGATTTTATTATTGGGTTCGTTCATTTTTCGATTCCGCACTGGCTTGCCGCTCAAATCAGCGGCGCGCGCAAACCGGATGGTTCGCGCTGCCTGACCGCATAGACGCTCCCGCGTTTCGATCAAGCTTTTGGATTGGGTCCACCATATGCAAAACAGGCGGACATTTCATATATACTGGCCGTCGATCGACCTGTGGCGCAATGGATAATGGCGAGTATTAACCTCGATGCCTCGTCCAGGCAGAAGAACAGCTTTGGCCGCACCTGACCTAATCGAGCCTCATCTACCAATTGAGTGTAAGCCGCGCGTATCAACACATAGGCCTTATTTCAAAAGTCGCTGCATCAACATCATTAACGGTGAACCCTTGTGTCGATACGCAGGTCCCCGCGGCCACAAAGTTCACAGACTTGACTCTGGTATGCTTTGTATTGCATTGGCGGACACTTGGGGTCGCGCTCACTATTCATCAAATATTAGAATGAGATACAATATGAAAAAGACTTTCCTTTTTGCTGCTGTAAGCAGCGCCGCGCTTCTGGTTTCAGCATGCGGTGACAATGCAGCCGACGTCGCTGAAGGTGATACAGTCGTGTCTACCGACGAAACCACTGAAGTTGCGACCACCGAAGAATGCACGCAGGACACCATGATGGCCAAGGCGCAAGAACTGGGCACGAAGATGCAAGGCCTGGCCGGCGATCCGGAAGCAATGCAGAAAATGACCAGCAAGATGCAGGAAGTTCAAGAGAAGATGCAGGCAGGTGCTGCCGACGGAAGCTTTGGAATTGCCGAAGCTTGCGCTGTCTATGACGAGATGCTCGCCGAGTAATCCAAATCAGGCAAATCAATTAGGCACGGCAGAGATTCATCTCTGCCGTGCCGACATGAGCGAATGAAACGGGCTGGATTTGATCCAGCCTTTTTTTATGCGTTCAGCGGGGGGTTCTGCAGATATTGGTGCCACAGACGCTTCTCAGATCGTATCCGGGTCATGCATAGCCAGGAAATCATCCCCCGCCAAAGGTTGGGGAAGCGCTAGAATATAGACCACCCGATCTTTTACAGCACCCTCCGCATGGAGCGTTCTTGCCGGGATTATGATCTTGTCACCTGCCACAACCGGGGTTTGCTTGCCGCTCTCTGCGTCCAGAAAGTCAGTCTCCCCTTCCATGATATAGGCGTGCACTTCATCCAGGTGCCAATGTACCGGCAGCGCATCGGACGGTCCCGAAACGAATGTGGTGGGCCAGGTCTCGTTTGCTTTTACATCGTCGAGAACATCTGCCCGCGTCTTGAAGAATTGAGGAGAGAAGTGAAGTGGCATTTGTGACTCCTTGTTTTGAAGCTCGTGACTTGACTCTATGCATGATTATTGGTGTAGTAAATGCACAATATAGAACGATAATCATGAGGTAATTGCACGAATGGATTTGATGTCGTTTCGGATTTTTGTCAATTCGGTGAAATTGGGGAGCTTTGCTGCGGTCGCTCGTCAGATGGAGCTTGATCCGTCTACAGTCTCACGATCCATCACCAATCTGGAAGCCGAACTGGGGTTTCGGTTGCTTCAGCGCACGACCCGTATGTTAGCGCCAACCGAAGCCGGATCGCTCTATTTTGAACGCATTCAGGGCCTGCTCGAGAATTTTGATATTGCCAGTCAGGAAGCTCAGGATCTGGTCAATCAACCGCAGGGTAATATACGTGTTGCAGCTTGTACGTCCTTCGGCCCCCGTATCCTGGCGCCACTTTTGCCCAAGCTGATGGAGCGATATCCTGATCTGACAATCGAGCTTCTGTTGGCCGATCACCAAGTCGATATCATCAAGGAAGAAATCGATCTTTCGATCAGATTTGGTCTCAAGCCGACAGGTGATTTTGTTTCCGCTCAACTTACACCCCGAAGGTTTCGCATTTGCGCGAGCCCGGATTTTGTCCAAAAACATGGACGCCCTTCGCACCCTGATGACATCAGCGGCCTGGACAGCATTGTGTTTCGCATGCCGGGACAGACCAGCACATGGCGTTATCGTGACAAGGATGGAAATGTGGGAAACGTTACAGTTACTGGCAAACTCATCACGTCTCACGGCCTGACCATGACCGCTGCTGCTGTTTCAGGAATTGGCATCGCCATCCTTCCTGACTGGTTGTGCGCGCCCGAGCTGGAAGACGGACGACTGATCAACCTGTTCCCGCAGTTTGATTGCACGCCTTCAGAGTTTGATACAGCTGCGTGGCTTACTTATCCCAGCCGTCGCTATCTACCCCTGAAGGTCCGTAAATTCATCGACTTTCTGAATGTTGAGATTGGCGGTTATGCTTGATCAAGATTGCTCGCGTCGAGAATAGCCAAAGCTAAAGTCAACTTTCGGATAGGGCGGGAGTGAATTCCAGAAAGCAATTTTTGATTGCGGGCTCTCGTTAGCACGTCCGCCCATCCATGCGTGTTCGGCTGTACGCCAACGGCAGTGGGATGTGTTGGCGAACAGTCCAGACACCCTATCGCGTCGGGTCCAGCGCGCTCGGTTTACGCAAACGGCTCATGTCGCCCAGTTCGTCCGGCCTGCTCGACCAGCCGCCGGGACCACCGCCCATACCGCCATTCTGCGCTATTGCCTGCAAAGCCGCAATCCGGTCTTCGGTAGCGGGGTGGGTGGAGAACATCTGGCGGACACCGGCGGGGACAATATAAAGCTGCGCTGCTGCCGGGTTACGCTCGGCAACCGGATTGGGGATGCGGGCAGCCTCGCCGGAAATCTTGGCTAGCGCGGACGCCAGCGAGAGGGGCTTGCCGCTGATCTGTGCGGCTGCGGCATCGGCACCAAATTCGCGGGTGCGACTGATCGCCATTTGCACGATCATCGCAGCAAAGGGCGCGATCAGCACCGCCATGATCCCGGCGATACCGCGATTGCTGCGGAAGAACATGCCGAAATTGGCGAGCATCGATACCGCGCCGGCAATCGTCGCGACCATGGTCATGATCAGCGTATCGCGGTTTTTCACATGGCCGAGTTCATGCGCCATTACCCCTTCGATCTCGTCATGGCTGAGCATATTGAGCAGGCCGGTGGTGGCCGCAACCGCTGAATGTTCGGGATCGCGGCCGGTGGCAAAGGCGTTCGGCTGGGGCTGATCGACGATATAGACTTTTGGCATCGGCAGCTGGGCGCGCTGGGCGAGATTTTTGACCATCTTGTAGAATTCGGGATGGCTGGACGCGTCAACCTCCACCGCATTGTGCATTTTTAACACGATCTTGTCGGCGTTCCAGTAGGTGAACAGGTTCATCCCCGCCGCGACCACCAAGGCGATAATCGCGCCCCCGCTGCCCCCCAGCGAATAGCCCAGGACCATGAATAATGCGGTCAGCGCCGCCAATAGCATGGTTGTCTTCATGAAGTTCATCGTCTGCACTCGCTTGATTATATTGGTCCTAGCTTCAATATAGGGTCAGAAGCGGGACGATTCAAATTGGCGGACAGGCAAAAATATGACCGATAGCGATAGAAAAGCCGGTGAGCGGCCAGCCCATGTAAAGGCGCCCGCACATCTTTCTCCGAACAAGCCTGTGCCCCAGCCTGATCCGCTCGATAAAGCGGAAGAGATTGCCGGGAGAAAAGGCCCGACCCGCTATGGCGACTGGGAGCATAAGGGCATCGCCGTCGACTTCTAGTGCGCTTCGGCTGGTGCTATTGCGGAAGGTCCATGAATTCTGCGATCGCGGTAGCAGCACGTTGCGACGGAGGGTTGCCGCCATTCATATCAAAGGAATAAGCAAAGGCCGCCGTCTGGATCTGGCGATATGCGTCCGATAGCGGGGAGACCGCGTCCAGCGCCGCACCGAGACCGGCAAGGTCATCCAGCACCGGACCGAATGTCCAATGTTCATAATTGGCATTGCCCTGCCATTTCGCGTCGTGCGAGTTGAGGAAAATCGCCGGACGGGGTTTCTCGATATATTCGTAAATCTGGCTGCTGACGTCGCCGAGATAGATATCGGCGGCGCTTGTATAGGTCATATCGACGCTGCGGCTGCTGCCCGTGTCGATATGGATATGGTCGAGCGCGGCGAAACGCGGATCAATGCGCTGGCGAAATCGCAATATGCGATGCTCGACCGAGGCTAACAGCTTGCGCTGGAACAGCATGACATGCGGCGCAAAGATCAGATTATAATCATTCTGACTGGCGAAATAGTCGAGAATCTGCTCGCCGAAGCGGAACCAGGACGAGAGCATCGGATCGAAATGCGGGTTGTAGAGGACAACGGGCCTGTCATTGTCGAACAGCTTCACCGGCGGCCGGTTCGCGAAAGCCTCGAATTTGGGATAGCCGACAACGCGGTGATTGTCGGGGCGGATGACGCCAGCCGCCAGCATCCGGTCACGGGTCTTCTCGCCGGGCAGCAACACATAGTCGAAGAGACCGATTTCCTGAGAGAAGCCGATCGACCGGTCGCCCGCCCCATGGGGAAAATAAATCAGCTTTGGCTGATCTGACTGGCCTTTTTTCTTGAGAAAAGTCGTGGTGGTCTCCGGCACCACCAATGCATCGAAATGGCGGAACAATTCGGTGCTTCGCTTCAAACCGTTCAACCGGCTGAGCGGTACCATATTGCCCAGCATCTGCTCGACTAGCCGGATCCCTCTATTCGCCCGGATCGACCTGAAAACTGGCGGCGGCAAGCCGGGGTCGAGAAATTGCCTGACCGCATCGGCTTGCCGGTCACTGGAGGTGATGACTTCGACCTGTGCGCCCGGCGCGCGCCTTTGCAGCGCGGAGATGATGGGCGCGGTATGGGCGACCTGATGCAATGCGTCATGATTGAAAAGAAAGCCGATACGCCGGGGATGCGTCGATGGATCGGAGCTCATTTCCTTTCCATCGGATGCCCAACCTCATTTGTGCTCAAGCCATTGACCATAATGATCCCTCCCCCTTTTACAGTTCTTTGACAGTTTTTTTACGAAAGTCCACGAAGTCTCGATCCGGGACGGCGAGCGAACAAACGGAACGGGCCGAATCCAAGGCCCGCTTTGCAAAAGCGCTCGCTGCGGCTAACAAGCCTCAGCACAACCGGTTTTCGCAGGAAGCGATGGACCATATAAGGACGCCCGTGACCGCTGTTACAAAATCCGAGAATTTCCCCAATGATGAGCAACCCCGCAAGAAGCCGCTGTGGACGACCATCATATTGGCGGGCCAGCGCCCCGAAGGCGATCCGATGGCCGCTTATTGCAACGTCAAATATAAGGCGCTGATCCCGATCAACGGCCAGACCATGCTCGAACGGGTGACGCGCGCGTTGCTGGCCTCTCCCGATGTCGGTAACATCGTCATCATGGCCCAGTCGCCCGAAGATCTGCAATCCGGACTAACTCCTGATCTGGCAGGGCATGACAGTATCTCCTATGTCGCGTCCAGCGATGGCATTGCGACCAGCGTCCACCATGTTATCGGTACCGATATCGCGCCATGGCCGGTGCTGGTGACCACCGCCGACAATGCGCTGTTGACCGCAGAGATTCTCGATTGCTTCTTCGAGAGGCATAGCGGGCAGGATGTCGCGGTCGCCGTGGTCGAACGCAAGACAATGCTGGCCGCCTACCCCGACGCCCGACGCACTTGGCTGAAATTCCGCGGCGGCGCCTATAGCGGCGCCAATCTGTTCGCGCTGCACAATGAAGCCGCGAAGCCGGCGGTGGCTTTCTGGTCTTCGGTCGAGAAAGACCGCAAGAAGGGCTGGAAAATATTCGCCCGTTTCGGTCCCTGGCTGCTGCTGCGGGCGCTCAGCCGGACGATCAGTTTCAAAGGCGCGATGTCAGACGCGGGCCGGCGCATGGCCCTGCGGGCAGAACCGATCATATTGCCGATAGCGGAAGCTGCGATCGATGTGGACAAGCCGGATGATCTGGAACTGGTGACCGGGATTTTGGAGCGGCGTGAGGGCTGAGGCCGCGTGCCCGCCATGCCGCTCTGTTAAAACAGCCGCCACGCTCTCAATATTGGTTGATCGATGCTCTCCGGGCGGGAACGCTATTGCATTAATATATCACTTGTATAATAATACCTTCTCATATGGAGGTTCAGATGGTTTATATTCTAGGTGGCTGGCAGACCGATTTTGCTCAAAATTGGGAGCGGCAAGGCGAAGACATTGCCTCTGTATTTTCTGACACGCTCGACAAGGGCCTGACGCAAGCGAAGCTGGACGCGAAAGATATCGAAACCGGCCATGTCGGCAATTTTGTTGCGGAACTTTTTGCCGGACAGGGAATGCTCGGCGGATTTTTCGGACAGGCGCACCCCGCGCTCGATGGCCTTCCCACCGCACGGCACGAAGCGGCCTGCGCATCGGGCAGCGTCGCCATTCTTGCCGCCATGTCGGAAATAGAAGCCGGCCGCTATGATCTGGCGTGCGTCATGGGACTGGAACAGATGCGCAACGTGCCGGGGCGCGTCGCAGCCGATCATCTTGGCGCCGCCGCGTGGCGTGGACAGGAATATCAGGATGCGGACTATGTCTGGCCGCGGTCCTTCTCCGATCTCGCCGAGGAATATGAAACACGCTATGGTCTGGAATATGAGCATTTGATGCGGATTTCCGAGATTAATTTCGGCAACGCCAAGCGCAATCCCAACGCCCAGACCCGAGGCTGGGCCTTCACCGAAAAAAGCTTCACCGGCGATGATGAGGCCAATCCCGTCATCGAAGGCCGCACTCGCAAGATGGATTGCGGACAGGTGACCGACGGCGCTGCCGTCGTGTTTCTCGCATCGGAAAAACGGGCGCAGCAATATGCCGACGAGCATGGCGTAACTCTGGAAAGCCTGCCTCGCATTTCTGGCTGGGGCCACCGGTCTGCGCCGATTTCCTATAAGCAGAAAATCCGCAACAGCGCCGACGCTCCTTATGTTTTCCCTCAGGTTAAGCGGGCCGTCGACGAAGCCCGCGCGCGCGCCGGGGTGGGCGGTATCGAAGCCATCGACATGGTAGAAACCCATGATTGCTTCGCCATGACCGAATATATGGCGATCGATCATCTCGGGATAACCGATCCCGGCGAAGCATGGAAAGCGATCGAGGACGGCAGCATCGAAATGGGCGGCCGGATCCCGGTCAATCCATCCGGCGGCCTCATCGGTCTCGGCCATCCGGTCGGCGCCACCGGCGTTCGCATGGTCCTCGACGCCGCCAATCAGGTTACCGAAAAAGCCGGCGATTGTCAGGTCGAAGGCGCGCGCAGGGCGCAGACGCTGAATATCGGCGGGTCCACGACCACCACCGTCAGCTTCGTAGTCGAGCGCGAAGCCGCGTGATCGGCCGCCGCGAGGTCATCATCATGACAGCCGGCGCGGCCCTGACCGCGTGCTCAAAAAATATCATAATATCCGGAGAGAGTGACATGTCGAGCCGATTTGAACAGTTTAAAACCGTAATCGAAGCCTGGAAAAACAAGGATATCGATGCGGTCATTGATGCAATGAGCGACGATATTGTCTGGCATTATGCCGCCGCTATCGCACCACCGGTCCGGGGCAAGAAGGAAGCACGGGCCTTTCTCGAACGCTTTGGCGGGGTGATCGGCGAGGTCAAATGGCGTATTTTCGAAACTGCCGAAACCGCAGACCGCCTGTTCGTCGAAGGCGTCGATGAATATGTTACCAAAGACGGCGTTGCCGTCGCGGCGCCTTATGCCGGTGTCATTGAATATTCCGGCGACAAGATCAGCGGCTGGCGCGATTATGTCGACTCGGGTGCCATGAGCCAGATGAAGGCGGGCAACCCCTATCCCGAGCAAGTTAAAGAACTCATCGCCCGGCCAGCCCGGTAGGTCAGGTTGCAATGACAGATTTCAGAACCGCGCCGTTCCGCGACGCGGAATTCATGCCCGTTGATCTTGATGTGGACCGACAGGACGACGGGACCATCGTCTTCAAATCGAACATCCCGCTGCCCGATCGGGAAACCAATGTCGCGCGGGCTTTTTTCCAGAGCGCCGAGAAAAACGCCGGTACGATTGCGCTGGCGCAGCGCGACGCGAAGGGGGAATGGGAGACGCTGGACTATGCCACGTTCGGCCAGCGGATTGCTTCGCTTGCGACATGGCTGATCGAGAATGTACCGGTTGGGCGCGCTGTCATGGTGCTGGCGGAAAATTCGATCGATTCGGCGATTGTCAAATTCGCCTGCTATGCCGCGCGGGTCATCCATACGCCGGTCAGTCCGGCCTTTGCTCTGGCATCCGATTATGCGCGGCTTTCACATGTCGCCAAAATGACCAACCCCGCCTGCATTTTTGCGCCGGCGACGGCAGCTTTTGTCAAAGCAGTCGAGACGGTTCTGGCGGATGATGTCCCGATACTGACCGATAATCCGGACGGATTTTCCCGTCCCGCTACTTCGCTCGGCAAGATTTACGACATTGCTGCTACCGATGCGGTGCAAAAATCTATCGACGCAATCAATCCCGATGATGTCGCCAGCTATATGATGACATCCGGTTCTACCGGCCTGCCCAAGGTCGTCCAACTCAGCATGACCGCACTGGCCGCCAATACCGCGCAGACGATTGCCGCGATCGGCAAGGCAGCGGGATGGGATGATGTCATGCTCGACTGGCTGCCGTGGCATCATGCTGCGGGCGCCTCGGTATTGCGATCCTGCCTGGTCGAAGGCGGCACGCTTTATATCGACGCGGGCAAGCCTGCTCCCGGATTGTTCGACACATCGATCCGGAATTTGCGCGAAATCTCCGTCTGCTATTTCAACAATGTGCCCTCTGGCTATGCGATGCTGGTTGCAGCGATGGAGGAAGATCTCGAACTCCGCGCCAGCTTCTTCAAAAAAATGCGACTGATGCTATACGGCGGCGCGGGCCTGCCGCAAAATGTCTATGACCGGCTGCAGGAAATGGCGGTCGCGGAGACGGGCCACCGGATACATATGACTACCGGCTATGGCATGACCGAAACCGTCTCGGGCTGTCTGACCATCTATTTCCCGACCCGGAAAGTCGGGATCGGCCTGCCCTGCCCCGACGTCACGGTGAAACTGGTGCCGACCGATGGCCGTTATGAAGTCCGTCTCCGCGGTAGAAATCTGATGAAGGGCTATCTCAACGAACCGGAAAAAAATGCTGAGGTTTTTGACGAACAGGGCTTTTATAAAACCGGTGATCTGGCGCGCCTGATCAACCCGGACAATCTCGACGAAGGCCTCGCCTTTGCCGGTCGTCTGGCGGAAGAATTCAAATTGTCCAACGGCACATGGGTCTATGGCGGCGAACTGAGGGACAGTCTGCTGAAAGCGCTGGCTCCCGATATCATGGAACTGGTGCTATGCGACGCCAACCGGCCCTATCTGACGATGATGATCTGGCCCGGCCCGAAAGCCGATGCCGACGTTGGGCAGCGCATCGCCCAGAAATTGAAGGAATTTAACGCCAATCGCAGCGGCAAGTCGGCGACGATCCAGCGCTTCGCCTTGCTCGCCACCGCGCCTGATCCGTCGGCACAGGAAGTGTCCGACAAAGGCAGCATCAACCGACGCGCTGTGATCGAAAACCGCGGAGATATTGTCGAGCAGCTCTATGCCGACTCCCCGCCAGCCTCGATATTTTGCGTCGACACAAGCAAATAAGGAAATCCCATGAATCTGGTAACCATGTTGGCGTTGAACGCCGCATTATTGCTCACTTTGTTTTTCGCGCTCTGGCTGATTTTTCAGAAAACCCGGGATGTCACGCCGATTGACAGCGTCTGGGCGCTGGGGATGGTGGCGCTGGCGATCAGCAGCTTTTTCCTCGGCGGCGCGTCGGACGATCGCAAATATCTGTTGCTCGGCCTGTGCGCCGTCTGGGGAATCCGGCTGGGCGGTTATATGTTGTGGCGCTGGCGTGATCATGGCCCCGACCGGCGCTATGAAGCGATCCTCGGCAAAGCCAAGACGCACAAAGGCTGGGGCTTTGGTCAGGCAACCGCGCGGCTCGTCATCGCTCCGCAGGCGCCGATGCTGTTCATCGTCTGTCTGCCGGTGCAGCTCGGGCAAGCCGGACCACCGGTCCCGCTCGGTATGCTCGCGATGATCGGCGCTGCACTCGCCGTCGTCGGCATCATCTTTGAAACGGTCAGCGACTGGCAGCTTACGAAATTCAAGAAAAATCCTGATAATGCCGGAAAGGTCATGCAATATGGCCTGTGGCGCTACACCCGCCACCCCAATTATTTCGGTGACGCCTGCGTCTGGTGGGGATTGTTCCTGATCGCAGCGGAGACGCCTGCCGGCATATGGTCTTTCTTCGGTCCTGCCCTGCTCACCTGGACATTGATGAAATGGTCAGGCGCGCCGACGGTGGAAAACCGGTTGCACAAAACCAGAGAAGGCTATGCCGATTATGTGCGGCGCACGTCAGGTTTTATCCCGATGCCACCAAAAGCCAGCTGATCGCTATCCCCCGATAGCGGCCAGCCGTGCTTTGGCGGACATGAATTCACCTTCCAGCTGATCGGCAATGGTCGCGACCTGCTCGCGCCCCTTGACCGCCTGAATACCTTGGCCAGCAGCCCACAGGTCTTTCCAGCGCGTGCCAACGTCATCGCCGCCATAATTGCGGGTGGCCGGCTTGGTCAGATTGTCGAGATCATAGCCGTTGGCAAGCAGCGACGGGATCAGCCAGGACGCCGGTGTACCCGTGACACCTGCGCTGACGATCAGGTCGGTGGCGTCGCTATTGACCACCATATCTTTATAGTCATCGACCGCCATGCTCTCGTCTGCGGCGAGAAAGCGTGTTCCCATATAGACCAGATCGGCACCGGCTGCGACCGCCCCGGCGACACCAGCACCGTCGGATATCCCGCCACCGACGCAGACAATGCCGTCGAAAAATTCCCGGATCGCGGATATAAAGGCAAAGGGTGATAATTGCCCCGTATGCCCCCCTGCACCGGAGGATACCGCGACCAGTCCATCCGCGCCTGCAGCAGCAGCTTTCCTGCCGAGCGCAATCGTCACAATATCGGCCAGCACGATCCCGCCATATTCATGGACCACCGAAATGGCCGGTGCGGGGCTGCCCAAAGCGGTAATCACGATCGGCGGCTTGTGCTTGGCTACCAGCGCAAGATCGTCGGCCAGCCGGTCGTTGGTGCTATGGGTGACAAGATTGGCCGCCCAGATTCCAGCACAATCTTTCGTTTCGGCAACAATTTGCGTCATCCACTGGTCAAGCTGCTCCGTTGTCCGGCAATTGGGTGTGGGAAAGGCTCCGACCAGTCCGGCACGGGCAGCGGCAATGACCATCTCCGGCCCGGAAACCAGAAACATCGGAGCAACGGCCACCGGCAGGCGCAGGCGTTCGAGAATCGGATTCATCATGACAGTCTCTCCACAATCATCGCCACACCGACGCCTTGTGCGCCTGACGCCACGACCAGTCCATATTTGCCATTGGCTGCATCCAGAGCATCCAGCAAAGTGGATAATAAGATCGCACCGGTTGCACCCATCGGATGGCCCTTGGCAATATGACCGCCGCTGACATTCACCTTATCCATATCCGGCTGATAGTTACGGCGGAACAATGCATAAGGCACAGCGAAGGCTTCCATAAATTCTATGCGGTCCATCTGGTCGAGCGACAATCCGGCGTCTTCCAGTACCTTGTCCATCGCGACAAATCCGGCGGTCAGCGATTGCCGTGCGTTGCTGCCCGCATCGGCAAACGCAACCACCCGGGCACGGGGAGATTCAAATGCTTCGCGCCCTCCGACGACTGCCAACCCTGCGCCATCGGTCATCGGCGGCGCATTGGCGACCGTCATCCGCGGAGCCGAAGCTTCACCGGTCAGTGCGTGGGCATATTGTTTCGCCAACTCGCCAAAAGAAGCGGGCATTGCGGCAAGCTTTTCTCTCGTCGTCACCCGCACTGCTTCGTCATGGTCGAGACCGCCGATCGCGATACGGGATGCCTGCAAGCCACTATCCGTTTCCGCTTTGCCCGCCCGTGATTGCGAGAGATAACTGAGATCATCCATCTCCTCGCGCGTGACATCCATTTCCCCCGCCAGCAGATCGGCCGCGAGCACCACCGGAATATAACGGTCGATTGGCGCGAATGTCATGTCGGTATAATAATCCGCCTGATCGCCCATGAACGGAACATGCGACAACATTTCCACACCGCCCGCTAGGGCAATCCGGCTGTGTCCTGCCGCTACCGCAGAAACCGCCTGGCCGATCGCCGTCAATCCGGAGGCGCAGAAATTGTTGATTGTATGGGCGCTGCCGGTTTCCGGCAAACCGGATGCGATTTTCGTGACCAGCGCGATATGGCCGCCCTGGGCGCCGGTCTGCCCGACGCATCCCAGAGTCAGCTTGTCCACATCCGATCGTTCGACCGACCCGCGCTGCTCCACCGCATCGATCAGCGCACCGACCAGACCATAAGGGGTCTGTTTGGCCAGTCCGCCATCCGGGCGCGCCTTGCCGCGTACCGAGCGGACACAATCGCCGATAAAAATTTCCATGATTAAACTTTCTGTCGTTGCAAAGAAATCGAGGGCGGCTGAAAGGCGAAGAGCCCGGCCGGTGCAGCGATGACTTCAGGAATAGCGTTGATGGCGACCGCGCAGACGGCATCGGTCAGCGCACGAGACGGCGGCTTAGCCGGATCGGCCTCGGATATATCGAGGGTCATTTTGATATCGGGGCGGCCCTTGATATTCATGACCCAATGGCCTTGCCGGTCACCGTCATGCAGACTGCGATCCGCTGTCCAGATAATCGACAGCAGCAACTCTGTGCCATTCTCCAGATAGGCGGTCCAACGCCATTCAGTTGCAGCGACTGTATCTTTGGCAATTGTTCCGGCCGCCACGACAATATCACGCGGCGCTATGGTCAGCTGATGGTCCGGCTCTATAGCCGCTATTTTGCTGCCCAGATGATTGGCGCAGAAATACAGGATTTCCGAGAATAATGCGCCATAGAGTTCGCTGAGCGGGCCTTGGCGAATATCCTTTTCCGCCGGATCGGAGCCCAGCCCCATCAGGCCGAAGACAAATTCCGGACTGGCCATGGCGGATGCGTCGACGGTTTCGAAAATCTCGATCCGGTCCGTTTCGACTGACATCGCGCTAGCCGCCATCACCAGCCGTTCTGCGACCATTCCCGGATTGACTCCGACGCCGGCGAGGGTCGCATTCCCCCTGATCGCTGCGGCGCGTAGCGGCCCGGCATAGAGCTCTCCATGCGCGTCGGGCCAGTGAAAGCCCGCGGTGGAAATGACATTCTTGCCCGATTCCAGCAGGCGGACGACATCCGGAACAAGAGCCTCATAAGGCAATGTTATCCGCGGCATATGCAGCACCACATCAGCGTCCGTCCTGAGGATGTCGTCAATATTATTGGTGGCCAGAACGCCGGAAACAGGCCGTCTTGCAATTTCACCGACATCTATCCCGTGTTTCCTGGCAGAATAAACCAGCGTCCCGACCAGGTCCATATTGGCGTGATCGATCACCATCCGCATCGCGGTACGGCCCATCGACCCGCTGGCCCATTGCACGACGCGGATCGCTTCGCCTACATACATATATTCTGTTCCCGAAAAAGTTGCACTTGCCTGTTAGTATCTTTATGCAAGTTTATAAGGTCATCGTCAATTGGCCAGTTAAACCAAATTTTCATATGAGAGAGGGTCGCGATGTTTCTGACACCGAATAGCCAAATGGAAGAGTATCGAGCCAAAGGCTGGTGGGGCAAAAGAACGGTCGATGATATGCTGCAAGATGCCATATCCGCGTATCCAGCCAAGATGGCTCTGGTCGATCCGCTCAATCGGGAATCGCTCGATGGCGTCGCGCCACGTTCTCTCACATGGGCCGAACTTGGACAGGACGTCGAAAAGACAGCGGCTGCGCTGCTCGCCAGAGGTCTGGAGAAAGATGACCGGCTGGTCGTACAGTTACCGAACACGGTCGATGCGGTGATTATATTCCTCGCCGCCGCCCGGATCGGCCTGATCATCAGCCCGGTGGTCATGCAATATCGCGAGCATGAAATAAGCTATATTATCGAGAAAATCGAGCCGGCGGCCTTTGTGACTATCCCGAGATTTGGTGCTTTCGATCATGCCAAGCTGGGCCACAACCTGACCGATGGGCAAACGGGCATTCAGTTGATCACATTGAACGACGACGGTGAAACGGCGCTTGATCTTCACTCTACCGACATCACAAATGTTCAGAATTATCGCAACGAAAATCCGGTGGATGCGGCTGAAATCCTTACCATTTGCTGGACTTCGGGGACGGAATCACGACCCAAAGGCGTGCCACGCAATCATTGTCACTGGGTGCTCAACGCCGATGTGATTGTCGATGCCACAGGGATGGTTGAAAGTGACGTGCTGCTCAACCCGTTCCCGCTGGTCAATATCGGATCGATCGGCGGACTGGTGCTGCCGTGGCTGCAATTGCAAACCAAGCTTGTTCTACATCACCCTTTCGATATCGGCATTTTCCTCAACCAGATCGCAGACGAGAAAGTCAGCTACACGATTGCACCGCCCGCCGTCCTCGGTGCCTTGCTCAAGAACCCCGAGCTTCTGGAGAAATTCGATATCGGGTCGCTACGGGCGGTCGGGTCGGGCTCTGCGCCGCTTTCCCCCTGGCTGATCGAAACATGGAAGAGCATCCATGATATCGAAATCACCAATATTTTCGGGTCGAACGAAGGCTCGTCGCTGTTTTCCAGCCCCGCATTTGTCCCCGATCCCAGCGAACGGGCGCGGTTCTTCCCGCGCCTTGGCGCCAAAGACATCGATTGGCCGGGACGGGTGGCGGAAGTCATGCAAACCCGTCTGGTCGACCCTGCAACCGGGGCGGAAATCACCGAAGCGGGACAGGTCGGCGAGATGCGCCTTGCCGGAGGAACCATATTTAGCGGCTACTGGCGTTCACCAGAACTCAATGATGCTGCTTTTGACAAGGATGGATATTTTTCAACCGGTGATCTTTTCGAAATTGCCGGAGAAGGCGCGCTATCCCGCTATTACCGGTTCGTTGGCCGCTCCAAGGAAATCATCGTGCGCGGCGGCGTTAATATCTCGCCGGCCGAACTGGATGACCTGATTGTCGGCCACCCCAAGATCCGTGAAGCGGCAACAGTCGGCATTGCCGATGACAAGCTAGGCGAACGGGTCGCGGTAGCCGTGGCTGCCAATGCGGGAGAAGAGATCAGCCTGTCAGACCTGTCCGCATGGCTCGGCGAGCAGCATATCGCAATTTTCAAGCATCCCGAAATGCTGGTGACGGTAGATCAGTTGCCCCGCAATGCGATGAACAAGGTCATGCGCGACGAATTGCGCGAAATCGTGATCGCAAAGCTGGCCTGATGACAAGAGTCCCGACCCGTTAACCACGCTCCGCGCAGTTAACGGGTCCTGACCCTAGAGCTTGTCGCGCGACACCCATGTGGAATGGGTTCCGCTGCTGATCTTGTGCGGTAATTTGATCCGGCATACGGGGCCGGCGTCAAATTTTTTCGCGTCAATCAATATGCATTCGGATGTGCCGGCATTCTCGTCGATGATGAAACTGACCAGATAACCGTCATCTTCCGACTGCGCATTGATCCGCGGAGCAAATGGCGATTCCGAGGCATAGCGCCCCTCGTCCAGCATGATCTGCTGGCTCTCGCCTGTCTCCAGATCATGTTTGATGAAGCCGCAAAACAGGAACCAGCCGGGTTTCGCTACCGTCGAATAGACATAGCGATATTTGCGACCCGAATATTGCTGGTTGATCATGCCGAATTCGACAATCCGGTCGTCGAGCCGTTCCTCTGTGGTCGTGCCGTCCTTCAGATTGAAACGCCAGCGGTGGAGCCGCGATTTGAAACTATGCTGGTCCACATAGGCCATCAAGTGGCCGTATTCGCCCGCTTCGGCAATCGGCGGCGGTGAAGGATCTTCCTGGAAATAGCCGTCCATGATGACTTCGTCGCCTTCTTCATAGGCATTGAGCCAGTGCAGAACATAGGTCGGAGCGCCCTCGAACCAGCGAATTTCAGACGGATCTCCATGCCGCGGAATCAGGCCAAAACGCGAAGGCACGTCTTCGTGAAAGCGCACGGCATGGATGTCACGCTTCAGCAATTCCGCGTCCCAGAAGACCGGCAAATCATTCACGATCGACCAGTTTTCACTGAACGTCATATCGTGCGGCAGCCTTGGTCCAGGCAGCTCGATCGGCACGTAATGCACCAGCTTTTGATCCTTATCGACCACACCATAATGCATATAGGGAGCGAATTTCGAATAGTTGAAAAACATCATCTCGCCGGTACTCTCGTCAACCCGGGGATGCGCGGAGATTCCGTCAATCGGCACCCAGGGGGCAAGGCCTTCGGGTTCCAGTGTCACGGGATCGAGCACATAGCCTTCGCCGCACTGGTAAAAAGTCGAAATGGCTTTGCCAGCGTGGACCACGATATCGGTACTGGAACTATCCTTCAACGATCCATGCGCGCCATAGCCGGGACGTATCGAGATGTCCGGCCGATCCATCAATCCGCCCCATAAGGATTGTTCCGCCGCCTGCTCGGCGTCAAAGCAACGTGTCTTGACGAAGCGGTTGCGATAGCTAGCCTTCCCGTTCTGGAAACTGATCTGGTGGATCATCCCGTCCCCGTCAAACGGATGGTAGCGGCCCAAGGGCTGGTGAATCTGATTCTCGGTATTGCGCAGATACAGGCCGTCAATATCGTCCGGAATAGCGCCCTCAATAACCTCCAGATCCACTGCATCCACTTCCTCCATCAAGGGCGTCCAAGCGCCATTGAGATAGGGATGGTTGCTTGGCTGCAAGGTCGATTTGATCGGAGGTAGCTTTTCTACTTTCATCTTCATTTCCATTTTTCACGTTTCTGGCCCGGCATGAATTTGGCGCAAACCAGTCCAAGTATTTTTCTTGACACGATCAACCGAATGTCACACGCATCACTTTTATAACAATACCTACTGGAGGATATCATGAATTTGCGCAAGCTATTTTTACCCGTTTTAGTCGGACTGTCACCATTGGTCCTGTCGCCAGCCATCGCTGCGGACACCATGATTTCCGCGCAATCCCACGAAGCAGCAGAAAAGGACCAAACCACCGTGACCCAGGACCCCAAAATCGCCGTTGTGGAAGAAATGATCACAGCCTGGAACGAGCGGCAGTGGAGCAAAGTAGGCGATTTGTTCACCGAAGATGGCGTACTCCACTCAATGATGCTGGATCCGGTTGTCGGTCGCGAAACCATTCGTGCCCGCATCATCGCATTGGGCGAAGGCATTGAGGAAATCACCCTTCATATCCACAATATCGGCCGCATCGGTGATGTTGTTGTCATCGAACGGACCGACGAATTCACATACAAGGGTCACAAGGGCAAAGTGCCGGTTGTCGGTATCCTAGAAGTAGAGGGTGACAAGGTGAGCGTTTGGCGGGAATATTATGACCGCGCCGAACTGATCGAAGCCCTGGGATTGTCTGACGACTTCGATCCGTCCGCGTGAATTTGAACGAACAGCCTGAAGCGGCCGGGAGCAGCGACATTGCTGCTCCCGGCCGCACCGATATCAGCGAGGCGCCCTATCCCAGCCCCGTGTTATCCTGGTGCATAGTCGCGGCGCTTTTCGTCGCCTATATTTTCTCCTTCATTGACCGGATGCTGATTGGCTTGCTGGTTGAACCGATCAAGAAAGATCTGCTGCTTACGGATACACAGGTCAGCCTTCTGCAAGGTTTTGCCTTCGCTCTCTTCTATACGATTGCGGGAATACCCCTCGGCCGATGGATTGACCGGGCCCCCAGAATGCGGCTTGTGGCGCTTGGCATTGCGGTGTGGAGCGGGATGACAGTCCTATGTGGCACGGTCACCAATTTCTTCCAGTTTTTCGCGGCCCGCATGGGCGTCGGAGTGGGTGAAGCCGTACTCTCGCCTGCCGCTTATTCCGTCATCTCGGATAGTTTCCCCAAAAACCGACTGGGTCTCGCAATGGGCATATATGGCCTGGGCTCGGCCATCGGGGCGGGTCTCGCGTTCATGATCGGAGCGGTGGTTATCGCCGCGGTTGCCAATGCCGAAGCCATCACGGTTCCCGTGCTCGGCGTCATCAAGTCATGGCAAGTAGCGTTTCTCATTGCCGGCCTGCCGGGCGTATTCATTGCCTGCGTTTTCCTGCTGCTGCCCGAACCGGTACGCCGCGTCACTCCGGGAGAGGAGCATCTTACCGGTCAAGTTCCGATGTCAGCGGTTATCCAGTATCTGAAGCAAAACAAGGTCTTGTTCTGGTGCATTTTTCTGGCTGTCGGCATGATCAACCTCTCGGTGCTCGGTTCGATCTCCTGGCTGCCCGTGATGATGGTTCGTTCTTTCGGCATGGGCCTTGCCGATGCCGGCTGGTTATCGGGATCGCTGCTCATCATCGGCGGCCTGATCGGCATGGTCGGCGGCGGCGCCCTCATGGACCGGATCGGCGGCGGAACAGCTGAATCGCGTCTCAAATTCTGCGCGTGGATGACGGTAATCGGGATATTCGGAGCCGCGGCCTTCCCGCTGCTCGACAATAAGATCCTGATGTCCGTCGCATTCGTCCTCTTCTTTACCGCTGCGGCAGTGGCCGTCGGTGCAGCGCCCTCGATCATCCAGCAACTGGTGCCCAATCGCATGCGCGCGACGATTTCTGCGGCCTATGTGTTTGTGATCAACATTATCGGACTGGGAATGGGACCAACGCTTACCGCGGTAATCGGAGACAATTTCTTCCCGTTCGAATCGGGGATCCGATATGCGATCGCGATTGTTGCTCCCTTTGGCTATATTGCCGGAGCCATCTTGCTGTTTATCGCAGCCAGGAACATTCGAACGCACAAGAACTGATTCTTTTCGATCCAGCACGAAACGCGGTGCGTGGATAGACAAATGGCCAGTGTTGCGCCTATAAAGCAGGTATGGAAAAGAAACTTATCCGTTCCTGTTCAATCTGGCGTGCTCTGGAGGTGGTCGGCGACGTCCCGATCCTTCTGATTCTGGAAGTCAGTTTGCTGGGTGGTAAAAGATTTGACGAATTCCGGCGGCGCACTGGCCTTTTCAAGGCGCTGCTTTCCGATCGGCTCGGCCGGTTGGTCAAGGCCGGCCTGATGGAGAAGAGACTCTACTGCGAGAGCCCGCCACGCTACGAATATCTGATGACCGAAATGGGCCAAGGTCTATACTGGACCGGCCTGATGCTGCTGCGCTGGGAAAAGAAATGGCAGGTCGAGGACAAGATCGGTGTGGAATTGACACATCGGAACTGCGGCAAGACATTCGATCCCGTTCCGGCATGCGGACATTGCCACGAGGAAATTAATCCCACCCGTGTGACGTGGAGCGAAGGCCCGGGCCTGGGCTGGATGAAACCGCTTTACAGCCGCCGCCGCAAAAGCCGCGAAAGCATGAGCAATACCACTTCCCTGATGGATCAGGCAGCGCAAATCATGGGAGACCGCTGGGGCAGCCTGATCATGCGATCCATCTATACCGGTGTGAACCGGTTTGACGATATTCGCGCCGACACCGCGATTGCCACCAATATTTTGTCAGAGCGTCTGGCGTGGCTCACCGACTTCGGAATGATCCGGCAACGCCAGTATAACAACAATCCGCCGCGCTATGAATATCGTCTGCGCCGCAAGGGCGTGGATTATTACCATGCACTGCTGATGCTGATGCAATGGGGTGACAAATATTTCGTCGCGCCCGAAGGCCCGCCCCTGTTGCTGACCCACGAAGAATGCGGTCATGATCTCAACCCGCAAGTCATCTGCTCGGAGTGCAAGGAACCGGTTTCCTTCCGCGACGTCAGTTACCGGATTATCGACTGCAATCCGGAACTCGGGATTGATTTGGGCACCGACTCCATATCCCGGGCGGCCTCCTGACAACCTGCCCTAGCGGAACTAATAACTTTCATTATCATACCATCTCGGCTAATAAATTGAAAAAGCCGGAGAGGGTATATGGAAAAGCAGAGAACAGCATTGGTAACCGGCGCCGGCAAAGGGCTGGGCGCCGCTTTTGCCCGCGGACTTGCACTGGATGGCTGCAGCGTGATGGTCAACAATCGCAGCCATGAAGGGCAGCCCAGCTCTGCCAGACAAATATCCGACGCCTTGATTGCAGAGGGTTTTACGGCGAGCCATATGGACCATGCGGTGGATGGTAATGGCGCAGCCCAAAACATCATCGACCACGCGGTCGAGACATGGGGCGGCTTGGATATACTGGTTCTGAACGCTGGGATAACGGGACCTGCGGCAAAGGTCGGGGCGTTGACCGATGCCGATATCCGGGCGGTGATGGAGATTAATTTTCACGCCAACACCGCGCTTGTCGATGCCGCTCTGCCCCATTTGATGGCCTCCCCCGCCGGTCGTGTCCTGTTCATCGCCTCTTCGGCTGGCCTATACGGCGTGAGGGGGCGGGCATCCTATGCTGCGTCCAAGGGCGCATTGATCGCTTATGCCCGAACACTCGCCGATGAATTGGCCCAGACTTCGATACGGGTGAATATTCTCGCCCCTTATGCCGCAACCAATATGACCGCAGCCCAGGGGGAAGAACTCAACGAACCGCTCAACCCCGACAAGGCAGTGGCAGCGGCGGTCTGGCTTTCCCGTCCGGAATGCCAACGCACGGGCGAGACATGGATCGCGGGCGGCGATTATTTCTGCCGGGCGACAGCGATTGAAGGAACGGGCGGCGGCACCCCCGGTGCCACCGCCGACTGGTTCGGCGAAAACGTCGAACGATTGTCCGCAACGGAAGGCGGACAGGAATATCTCGGTGCCGAAGCGGCCTTCGCCGGTTTCTTCCAGCGCGCCAAGCCCGGTTCCGCAAATTAAACATCTTGAACAGGAGTGATGTCACAATGGTACGGCCAAAATCCGTAGAGGAACTATTCGACCGGGAAGAGATATACGACATATTGGTCAACTATGCCCGCGGAGCCGACCGCGGGGATGCCGACCTGATCGCGGCGGCTTATCATGACGATGCAATAGAGGATCACGGCGGTACGTTTTATGGGCCGGCGAGCAAATATGTTGCAATGTTGCGCAAGATTTTACCGGGCGCGGCGCGCATGTCGCATATTGTGACCAACATTAATATCGAGCTGGACGGCGAGAAAGCCTATACCGAATGCTATTTCCTGACATTCTCCCGCCGAGAAGAGGTGGAGAATCCCTATGACAACCTGACCATGGCCCGGGTCATCGACCGTTTTGAACGCCGCAACGGCGCGTGGAAAATCGCTCATCGCCGCCTCGCCTGGGACTGGAATCACGAAATGCCGCTGCTGGAAAGCTGGGGCCGTGGCGAAATCGCCCCCGACCCTTCCAAGCTGACCAGAGGCGCGAAAAAGCCGAACGATATTTTATATGGCGACTGGCTGCGTGACGACAGCCCGGCCGCCCACAAAGGAGGAATATAATGAAAGTCAAAGGATGTACAGCGCTGGTCACCGGCGGAAATCGCGGGATTGGCAAAGGCTTTGTCGAAGAGCTTCTCGATGCCGGTGCCAAACGGGTCTTTATCGCCGCTCGGAAATTGGCCGACGCCGAAGAATTGGCACAAACGGCACCGGACCGGCTGGTAGCGATCGAGCTGGACGTTACCAACAGCGAGCAAATTGCAAAAGCTGCCGCACAATGTACGGATCTGGATCTGCTGGTGAACAATGCCGGCGCCTTTAATAACGTCACCCTGATGGGCGCGGATGACATGTCCGCAATGCGGCAGGAAATCGAAACCAATTATATCGGTGTGGTCGCGATGTGCCGTGCTTTCGCACCGATACTGAAAGCCAATGGCGGCGGCGCAATCGTCAACGTATTGTCCGCAGGTGCTATTATCGCAGTTCCCAATATGGGCGGATATAGCCCCTCGAAATTTGCGTCCCGTGCGGCCTCTGATTGCATTCGCGCCGAACTGGAACCACAGGGCACCCAAGTCTCGGCACTGATTGTCGGTTCGGTCGACACGCGCATGGCCTCCCATGTCACATGGCAGGAGAAAAGCTCTCCCCGGACGATAGGCAAAGCCGGCATCCTCGCCGTAGAACATCGCATCGACGAACATGATACCGATCCACATTCGGTATCGGTGCGCGCCTTTCTGGCCCGTGACCCCCATACGATCAAACGCGCGATGGTCGATGCACTTCATAAAGGACGCAGCTAATGTACAAGAATACGATCGAAACGGTTATCGCCAAACAGGATATTTCCGACGTTATCATGCGCTATGCCCGCGCGATTGATCGTGCGGACGGGCCGTTGCTGCACAGCTGTTACTGGGATGATGCCATCGAAGAACATGGCAGCAATTACAGCGGACCGGCGCGACCCTATATTGATGGTGCGATCGAACGGCTGCAAAACGCTGGCGTGATGATGCATCATGTCGGCAATATCCATATCGAGCTGGAAGACGATCTCGCATGGGTCGAGAGCTATGTGCTGACATTCGCGCGGTTCAAGAAAGACGGCGAACCGTGGGACACGATGACCGGCGGACGCATCTTTGACAAATTCGAGAAGCGCGAAGACGAATGGCGCATTTTGCATCGAAAAATTGCCCTCGACTGGAACCGGGATGATCCGATTTCAGAAAGCTGGTGTCTCGGACTGTTCGATCCCGAAGATCCAAGAATGATTATCGGAGAAAAAGGCAAAGGCGATCTGACCTACTCCAGATTTTAGACAGCGTTTCACCAAAACCTCCCCAGACAAGAAAAGGCCCGTAGATCACTACGGGCCTTTTTTATTTTCCGGTTAATCGCTGTTAGAATTTAACCGCAATTTCCGCACCGTAAGTTCGCGGTGCACCGAGGCGTGATATTTCATCACCGAAGAACGCGATCACGTTTGTACGATAGAGCTTGTTGGTCAGGTTGCGTCCCCAGATCGAGAAAGACAGGTCGCGCGTCGGGCTGATCGTTACCCTTCCGCCCAGCGTTCCATAACCTGGCTCGTTCGCCAACCCATCCGGGCTCCAGCTCATCTTGCCCTGATGGCTATAGCTCACATTGGCCGCGAAACCGTCGGACCACGAGCCGAGATCGGTAACATAGCTGGCACCGACATTGAACTGATAGTCCGGTGTCCGCTGCAAGAACTTGCCATCATTCACATTGCCGACCGAATCCGTGAATTCAAGATATTTGGTGTCGAGCCAAGTCAGTGCGCCGTTCAGATTGAAACCGGGAAACACAACAATTTGCGCTTCCGCTTCGATGCCCATGATCTTCGCGTCGGCAGCATTGTCGGTAATGTTGCACAGACAAATCTGCGACGTCTGGGTGACCTGCAGATTCTTGTAGCGCATCGAGAAGGCAGCAACGTTAAGCCGCGCACGACGATCGAACAGATCGAATTTCGCGCCGATTTCATAGCTGTTGACGGTTTCCGGATCATAGCTGCTCTGCGCTGCCAGAGCATTAGCCGGATCGTCTTCGAACCCGCCACCCTTATAACCGGTCGAATAGGTCGCATAGAGCATTATGTCAGGATTCGGCTTAAATTCGGCAGTGATCTGCGGTGTAAACTGTGCCCAATGGTTGGAATAATCGGTGGTATAGCCGCCACCTTCGACATAATTCGCCGCAAGTGGGGCTGACGGAACCGGATCGTTAGGCGTGAACTTGTCGCCCGTTTCCAGTGCCAGACCCGAGACCGTACCGCTCTTTTTATCACGCGACCACCGCAAGCCGCCGACAACCCGGAACTGCTCGCTAAAGCGGTAACCCAATTGTGCGAACAGCGCATAAGATGTGTTTTCGCCTTCATTATCCCATTGCGATTGGCCGCTCAGGGTCGGGATTGCCGGCACTGCGATTTCGAACGCGATAATGTCATGCTTTTCCACGTTGTCATGCTGGAAATAGCCACCGACGATCCAGTCGAACCCGCGATCATCCGGTTGCTCGGAGACCATCCGGATTTCCTGCGTGAACTGCTTGATATCTTCACTTTCGCGAACCGGAGACCGGAACAGCAGCGGCAAGGTAATACCGTAGCTGTTGCTGGGCCCGATGCCGGTCTGGTCATACTGGCTGAACGCCTTGCCGCTGCGATAGCCGGTGATGCTGGTAAGCGTACCGACACCCTCGAACTCGTTCGAGAGGTTGAGCGTCAGACCCCAGGCTTCGCGGTCGAGCTGCTGGGGAGTCGCGTCCGCGTCGCCCTTGTAGGTCTGCCAGTCAGGCAAACTTTCTCGGATCGAGAGTCCTTCAGGACGCAAGGCAGCCACTTGTGCCCGCGCCGTGCTCCACGGGCCGGCTCCGGCGGCCGGACCATCTATAGCCACCGAATGTGTTCCGGTTGAGCTATCCTTGGTATAATCGGCGATAAGGAGCGCGCTGAAATTGGAATTTGAAGGCTGATATTGCAATTGTCCGCGCATCTGCACGCTGTCGACATTGTCCAGATCGACGTCATGGGCAACATCGTGGCCAAATCCGTCGCGATTGCGTACCTGAAACGCGAACCGGCCATTGACGCTGTCGCTGAGTGGTCCGGTGATATGTCCTTTTACCAGCTTTTCATCATAATTGCCGTAAGACGCGTTTAGACTTCCGCCATAAGTTGATTCCGGACGCGCACTATAGATGCTGATCGCACCGCCGGCGACGTTGCGGCCCAGGAGAACGCCCTGAGGCCCGCGAACCACTTCGACCCGACCGATATCGTAAAGGTCAAAATTGAAAAGACCGGAGCGGCCGACATAGACATCATCGGTAAAGATACCGATCGACTGATCGGCAGTCGGGGAATCGAGCCGGGTGTTGGTGATCCCGCGAATATTGAATTCCTGATCGAGCGGAGACAATGCAGTGAACGACAAAGAGGTCGCTGCGCCTGCCAGATCCTCGAAACTGAGAACCCGGGCTGCTTCGAGTCCTTCAGACGAGAAAGCCGAGATCGCCGCTGACGTATCCTGCACGCTTACATCTCGCCTTTGCGCCGTCACAACAATGACATCGAGTTGCATATTAGAACCCGCTTGCGCTGCCGGTTCGGCCTGCACTTCGGTCTGGGTCGGCGCTCCAGCGGACTGCGCCAGGGCCACCACCGGGAACGCAAAACAACAGATTGCTATTGAAAAATGACTCGATGTTTTAAATAAATTCATATGCTCTCTCCCATCATATCCGGTCATACATGCAACCGAACTATCTTCTCAGGGTCGTTAAACTAGCGAAGTGGGTACGTCAATGCAAGTTAGTTGATCGAGCGAAATTCTTCGCATCTCGATGCCGTCAAATATTCACCGATCAAATATGGCGCACAAATGGGGCGGAAAGGCTCCCGCTCAAAGAAGCCGCGTTTGATGTGGACACGTCGGGAGACCCGAAACTGATAACGGGAATTTTGAGGGCGTAGGAGCAGTGATCAAAAGAGGGTTTGCCCGAACATTCCACGCCCTGCTTTTCAGCCCGGCGTAGAAACCAAGCCTGACTGAAGCACAAAGCACTATATACAATAGCCTGGTGAACACAGAATGATGATCCGGCAGGCGGATACATCCGTATCGCAAACTGGTCCGAAATATCGGCTTTCCCACAATGGCCTGCACTGGACATCGAATCGGTTGCAATTTTCGCTGCGGACACAATAATCACCAAACCGATATAATCCCGACAAGGGCGCATTTACGGACGGAGGGATATAGTGGGATTGTCATGACTCGTTCAGCACAATTAAGCACCGAATCCGGCTATCTTATGATTGATCATATTTCCGGCCTTATTGCCAATGCTTCGCGACTGCGCGAGCAAGCCCTTGAGCGTGCTGCTGCGGGCGACCGGACGGCGGCTGCTGATTTATACGGCCAAGCGGGATCACTAGCCTCCATTGCGATTTCGTTCCGCTACGATTTGGCAGATGCCCATGCTGACACGAAGGATGCGGACGGCTTGATTGCCATGCTCGATAAATGGGCCGCGACATTGGAGTGGGCCCGTGCCCTGGACGAGGAACCTCGAACAGACGTTGCCAACGCTGTGTTTAGCTGGGCGACTGAATAAAGCTGTAAATTGCCTAGCCCGCCCAACAGTCGATTTTCCCGGAACAGGAAACTCGCGGGGTGATAGTGCTGAGAGGTGTTTGGGTGATCGCCCCTTCCTTACGGTCGGGAGTTTTTCGGGCAAACATGCGCCGCATGTTTGCTTTAACCGAAAAACTGGAGCGGGCGAAGAGATTCGAACTCTCGACCCCAA